>ERZ795059.25-NODE-25-length-256344-cov-22.887190_pt1 | contig 256344 bp, 201 predicted proteins | sample MGYA00375143_ERZ795059 | MGnify/ENA primary metagenome ERZ795059 (study PRJEB30188, sample SAMN05720168) | activated sludge metagenome | isolation source: Anaerobic digester | place: USA | collected 2015-01-07 ... | reverse complement strand
GGGCCGCCCCGCCACACGTATGCGATAAGGAATGTGATGTCAGCCACCTTAACAAGACCGTCGCCAGTTACGTCGCCTCTCAGCTCGCAGCAATACGGCTCAGCAATGATAAATGGCGACAGGGTAGCCGTCCGACCGCAGAGTGTGTTTTGGTCGGTGTCGGGAGAACCGTCGACTGTTACATCTCCCCAGGACGAGTCATGGTAATGGAATAAACGGAGGCTGTCTTCCGGACCCGTAAGCCAGGACTCATCGTAAGTGAAGCAGAGTGTAACATTGCCGACCCAAGAGGCCCCGCTGAAAACGTCGTAGAACTTACCGAGGGAGTCTGGGACAATCGAGTACCCGTCCGGTGGGACAGTATCGGGCGTAATCACATCTCTCCGAACCTCTACTACCCCCGGTCCGGTGACCACATTAAGCTGCCTGGAGATGCCGCCTGCTCGAGCAGCCGGTTTTCATGCGACCAGCGCTGGCCGGTTTTGCCCAAACCATGACAGCCGTCGTCCACTTTGTACTCGCAATCGGAGAAGACGCATGGGCGGAGTGATATCGCCGGCATGTCCGTCTCGCTGCCATCAATCTCACGCCGCCAGGTCCATTCACCGTAGACAAAGGAGGGCCGGTGGGGCCTTGGCTGTCTGCAGTACGCGAGTTACTACTGCCCAGGTAAGACGGTCACCGAGTACAGTGGTTTCCCTGTACGAGCATCCACCAGCGTCCGTACGATACACCTATCCTCAGGCAGTGGCGGACCCGACTCACCTGCGAACGCCGGTGGCTTGGGTAGCGGTACCCCCCGCCCAATTACGTCCCATACCAACTGCACTTGGCCAATACTGTCCCTATCCCTGATCGCCACATAGTACGCAATGATCTGCTTGGCTTTCAGGGGACTCGACCCCACGGCGAAGTTGAGGGCCTGCAAGAACTTGCATTTAGGGAGGTCGTCAGGCAAGCCCAGCCACAGATCTTCAGCCTGTTCGGCGGCGCGACGAGCGGACAGGGGGGGAAGAGTCGCCTCGGACGCTGAGGCAACAGAGAAGATCGAAACCAATTTGCCCGTGGTGGAGTCAATGAAAGCGACGAAGTCCTTCGGGTTATACCTCCGAACCCAGTCGTCACTCCAATCGGGCAAATCCAAGAACACTGGCGGGAGGTTGATGCGCCACACCCGCCGCTCCTTGAGGGAATCGCTGAGAAACAGTCCCGTGGAATCCGAAAAAGCCGTCAGCGACGCGTAGTCTCCGGCGGCCTTAGCCGGAATCGCGTTGAGCTCCGGAAAACCAGTATAGGCATAGAGCACCTGAAGAGCTTCGGCGGCCGACTCGACGGCGGGGTCACCCTCGCGCTGCCCCGGTCTATCCTGGGCCGCCGCCGAAGCGAGCAGCGTGACAGCCACGAGTAATCCTGCGAATGTGGAGGGGCAACTCATGTATCCTCCGGTCATTTGAAGTTTGGGTGAAAGGTTACGTAAGCAACCCTGTTGTTTACCTCGGGTTAACGTCCCAGACTTTGATCGAGCTTTCGCCAACAGTGTCGGCTTGCCACTCAGCCCAATCAGTCGAATATAACCGTGCGTTCAGTCGAAACGTGACGATCTGGTATGTTCCCCCAGCTCGCTTGGTAGAGCAATCAGAGAAGACACATTCGTCACCATACGCCCCCACCATGTCGTTCTCGCGACGGGTTACCTCACCTTCGAACTGAGTCCAGGAGCCCTTTACCTGCTGCCAGATTGCCATCGACCGCGATGTCTTCCACGGTACCCCGTTAATGTACACCGTCCATTGACCCGTGGAGGGTTGGAGCTCCACCTGAAACTCGTGAGGTTGACCCGCTGAAGGCGGGTGTTCATAATCCGTGATCGAGTAGAAGCAAGATGGATCCGGAGACGAACATTCGCATACCTCGAACATACGTGCGTTGATCTGATCCGTAAATCCGGAAGGTCTCCATTTCAAGAACCCTGTTTGAGCCCAAATATGGCCGTTGTATCCGATGGAGGTGTCGTAGACCACCGTCACTGTTGCGAGGCTGGAGGTGGTAAGTGTCTCGGCGGGCGAGCCGCAGAGCTTGTTCGGATAGCGCACCAGTATGTCGGCCCGAGCGCCGACCACATCCGCTCCATAATGATTCTCCTTCTGAATTCCCGCGTGTCCGTACTGCTCGGTACAGCAGTCGATGCAGTCACCCGCTGCCAAGTCCGGTACCTGTATCGGCCCCGCTTCTGCAGCTACAATGACGTCGGAGAGAAATTCGATTTCATCCGGTGTAGCCGTCGCCAACACCCTCGCAAAGTACAGCCCCGGTGGAATCTCGTCAAGATAAGTAATCACCAGAGAGAGCTCCCTCAAGCAGAAGTCCCCGTCCGTGACGTGTATGGGCTTCCCCTGTAGGACAAGTCTCCCTGCGGAAAAAAGTCCTACCCTATAATACCCGCCGCCGGCGGGAGAGTTGCCGCTGATTTTGTAGGAGTAACCCTCAGCACAGCACTGGGGATCCTCGAAGATCACGCTGTCGACCCCGAACTCGTCCGTATCGGGAGGCGTGCATTCGATCCAGTTACAGCAGGAGAGGGCGGATCCAAGCAGGCTTAAGGCTATTGCCAGGGGAAGCAAGTTCTTCATTTCACCACCACTACCTTTCTCGTCGCGGTGTGTTCGCCGGCGACTAGCTTGGCCAGGAATACCCCGCTGGCCAGCGGTCGACCAAAATTGTCCCGGCCGTCCCAATCCACCACGTGGCTCCCCGCCGCCAACTCCCCATCGACAAGGGTTGCCACTTCCTGCCCCAAGATGTTGTAGATTCTCAAGGTGACCGGCGCTGCCGTTGGGAGGGAGAAACGGAACGACGTGCTCGGGTTGAACGGATTCGGATAGTTCTGCGCAAACTCAAACAGGCGGGCCGTCTGTACGCCGTCGGCACTCGCTTGCCGGTCATACCGCCCGACCGCCTTGAACAGCAGCAGGCTCCCTTCGGGCTGCGCAACCGCGGGATCGGAGCCTTGGAACACCAACTCCAGCCGTTCTCCGGGCCGGAGTCTTGCCTTCTCCTGATCGACAGCGGTGAGCATGGATCGAACATCCCCGAGTTCAGAGTGGATGGCATCTACTAATTCTACCCCCACCGACCGGCAATCGATCCGTTCGTAGGTCTGGTAGGGCAACCAGTCAAGGCTAATCTGCTGTGTCCAGGCCACCCGCACCAACAGCCGGCCATCCACCACATAGCCGGCCAAATCAGTCAGGTTCACCTCACCCCTGACTCGTGCGCAGAGCTGGCGGCACTCTACCCAGTTCCCCTGCCGGTCCCTTGCGTACACGGTAATGACGTTCTCGCCCTCCGTTCCGTCAACTGCTGGTTTGTAGAGCATCTTTGAGGGCGGAGTAGGACCGAGTAGAAGCGGCTCTTCGGAAGAACCCATTTCATATTCCAATTCAAGCCGACCGGATCCGGTGGCCTCGAAGCGGTTGCCATCCTCCTCAGTCAGCAGGTGCAGCACATCTCGACCCCGCTCGTCCCAAGCGGAAACCGGAGCAATCGGCTCGCCGGTCAGCCGAACCGGCTGATCGAGACCATCGGGAAGCACCACCTCACCCTCACCAGGTGGTACCTGGCACAGTTCGAGGCTGAAGTGGTCAAACTCCGATACCTCCTGCTCCTCCTCAGTAATCAGAAACCGAAACCGACCGTCAGCATCGGGTTGCGCTGCATATATCGGATAGCTGTCCTCGACGTCACGGCCGGCCGAGCCCGGCTGCTCCGACTCCGGAAGCAGATTGTCTACGAATCCGTAGTCGGCTCCGTTCCAAGCGTAGAGCATGGGGCATCCGTTGGAAGGAGGTGGGCAGGGCGGTGTGCAAGGTGTATAGCAGGGAGCAAGATATATCTTGCCATATCCGATTACTTCATCTATCCACTCATACTGATCGTACCACTTTTCGGGGCTATAGGGATCAACTGACACCAGTGCTCGCAGAGTGATAAACGTACCGGAAGTATCCCCTTTAACATCACCCTTCCTGATCGGAAAATGAGTGATCTGTAACCATAAGCTGCACAGAGGCGTGATGCACTGGAAAGGGGGAGTGCCGTCATACCAGTAATCCACGGTCGCTGCATCAGTGTCGCTGTAGATCATGCCGAAGTCCGGTTGCGCCCACCAGAAGGTCAGTTGCGAATCATAGTAATTGTCATAGGCGTCGATATAGACCCTCCACCAGCGCGCTGGGTGAACGTGGAGACAATAGGGCTCGAATTCACCCGTCGGGTCAATCACGCCCTTGTCCTCAACGACAATGCGGGCTCCCGGATCGGGATAGCGCGTGACATACAGTGAGTCCGTAAAGGTCGTGTCCGTTGTGCCGTATTTCGATTTGACCCGTATCGTAAAGCGATACCACGCCGAATCCGGGTCCTCCGGAGCAAGATTGTACTGAAAGTAGTGGTGCCGCCATGGCAAATTTAGGGAGTCGTGCACCTCTTTTAGCAGTGTACTCCCGCAGTAGACTTTGCGCCAGGACTCCGAAGCCCCGCTCTGAGCCCATTTGCAGACCACGCGATCGGACTGGCCTGACGGCCAATAGGGCTCGTAAAACAGGGAGTCATAGAGGACATCGCAACCGAGTTTGAAGCGACGGACCCCAGTGTTGGTACTGTAGAATTCCGTGGCAAAGGCGTCACCGAGAATAATCGGTGCGTTGCGCGTGCCCTCCTGGTATGCCCACCCTTCGGCGATTTTGAACCGCTGCGGCCAGTATAACTGATTATTGGCGGTTCCGGTCGTGCCAAAGGTCGCAATGACCTCGTCCAATCCGGAAGTGAGAACGTAGACCGTGCTGTGGCGACTGTCAACCACATAGACTGTACCGTAGCCATCGACCGTTACCGAGGTCAGGTAGGCATCGGACGGAAACATGAACTGTGGTGTGTAGTAAGCTCGGCCATCGTTGGTGTTCATGAGCACAACCCGGTTGTTGCCGGCGCAGGTGATGTAGATCCACTCTATGGGGTAATGGGTGTAGCTGCTGCGGGCGAAGCAGAGGCTTGTGCCGTTCGATCCAGGGATTGCAAAGTACCGCTGGAAGTCGCCGTCATAGTTGTAGATAGCGACTCGGTTGTTCCCTTGATCGAGAACGGCGACTTGATACAGGTCGTTAATAGGATCTGATCCCCATGGAATTCGAGCAGCCGCCACATCTGCCACATAATAACCGAACCCGGAGAGGGTCTCAAGATACGCTGGTTCACCAGTATCCCAGTCTACATCGTAGACCTGTACCCGCTTATTGTAACCGTCGGCGACGTACCAGTGCTGCCCTACGTAGGCTATTCCTGACAGCTGATTGAATTGATGAGTGCCGGTGCCATAACCCCCAAACGCTTGGAGCCAATGAAGTTCGTCCGGCCGGCCAGGGTTCTTGGAAGAGGCCACGATGCGGTTCCAATTGGGATCGGCGACAAAGAGAAACTCATGGTCCAGCCAGTTCCATGGATCATCATAGACCATGGCAAATACTGCAGACGGACGGTTGAAGATTTGACAATCGAACTCTGCTTGGCTCACTGTCGCGGTCATTCGCGTATAGCTGCCATAGATCGGCTTCGGTAGGAGGAGTTTGTTAGACACGAGAGAAGAACTGTTCGTGCCGTTGGCCTCGGTGTGGAACCGTCGGCTCCGATCGGCATCAGCACCCACAGCTGCCGCTGCCTCACAGGTAAGACGGCCAAATTGCTCGAGCAGCTTAGTCGGATAAACGATTACCGGGGCAATCGGGCCAGGTACGAAGTCGATCTGGAAGAACCGTTGACGGTTCATCAGGCCGGTCTGCGCGAGCGCCTGAACCCGTACGCCGACCGTGTCCCCGCGACCAGCAATTCCCTCCAGAGACAAGCCCAAGCGGGCAGGGGAGGTTCCACTGACCGCGGCCAGTCGCTCGTGGATTGCGGCGACCAATTCGTCGCAGCGCGATCTGTCTTCTTCACTGAGCAAGCAGTTGAATTGGGCGAGATTGAAATCCACGGGATTGGCGAGCGCCTGCTCAAGGACATGGAGAGCCAGATAGAAGGCGTCGGCGTCGGTCACATCTGCCCGCACCGGCTCCGTGTCGCCTGCGTACACTGTCACCGAAATCGAGAGAATCACGATGACAGCAGACAGCGTCGATGGAGTCAATAGTCTTCGTCGTTCCATGTGCGCAACTCCTTGCTTCCATTTGATCGCGGGCTTTGTCAACACCCGCCGCTTGTTTTCTTGACTCATTCGAGGCAGCGGTGAGTCGCAAACACTCTTCGCTGCTCTCTTTGGGAGAACTGTACATGGTCATCGACTGCTGCCATCGTTTGAAGAACCAGTACAGAGGACAGAGGAATGATGGGACAAGCTTGATTCTACATCAGCTTGATGCAATTCCTGTTTCGCTGATCTCAAGGCACTGGCTTTCATTTCTAATCCTCTGACACGACTTCTTCGGTCATAAGCGTCCTGCTCGTGGCCCACACGTATCAATGGGAGCCCGACACACTCATTATGCCTTTGTGCAAGACCGCACATCAAACAGTGTGCCAAATCGAGTGAAACTGACGAGCTGCTTTTTCAACCGCTTGACGCCAACGGTATTAGGAATCTGAAAGGATAATAAGGGACGGACGACTGAAGTCATCCAAAGGGCCGTAGTTCGCACCCAGCGCGAGTTCTTTCGCGTTCGGTCCGTTTTGGTTCACGCTCGGCTATTGCAAGTACGCGAACACCTCAATCTGGTACGCATTTCTGCTGTTTTGGTACGCAGGAGAATTATTAAAGCTGGCATTTGAGTGATTAGCATTGGCGTGGGAGGGTGGAAATGCTCGCAGACGTTCGCGGCAGCAAGCCGGGTTCGCATGCGAAGGAGAGCCGCCCCGAGTCCAATGCCGCGGTAATGAATGGCAAAATGACGGACAGAGAAAGCCTAATTCTTCGAGAGCCCGTGTTTCTGAATACGCTTGCGGATTGCTCCCTCGGACACCCCGAGCACCCGCGCCGCCTGTCGCCGATTCCAAGCCGTCGCGGTCAGTACCGTCCGCAACTGCTCCCCTTCGGGCTCACTCGCCAGTGCCAGATCGATCAGCCGCGACAAGTCCCGCTGCGCCTGTACCAGCAGATGCGCCAGTTCCGTCTGCAACTGCCGCACATTCCCGGGCCACTGTCTCAGCGACCACAACAGGCTCAACCGCTCTATTACCTCGGCATGTTCCTTCACATCAACTCCCCGCTCGACCAGGAAATGCTCGATCAACAGCGAGATATCCTCCGCCCGCTCGCGCAGCGGTGGCAGATGAATCGGTACCTGGTTCAGCCGATGAAACAGATCCTGCCGGAACTCCTTCCGTGCTATCAGCTCCTGAAGGTCGTGATTAGTGGCAGCAATGAGGCGACACGTGATATTCCGCAGCTTGTTCTGGCCCAACCGGCGCACCTGCCGAGTCTCGAACACCTCAAGCAGCTTGGCTTGGAACGCGGGGCTTGAGTCGGCAATCTCATTCAGGTAGAGCGTCCCATCGTTTGCTTCTTCGATCAGACCTTGCCGATTCTCAGCAGCGCCGGTGAACGCTCCCCTGGCATAGCCGAAGAGCTCCGACTCGATAATCTCGCCGGGAATCGCCGCGCTGTTGACCGAGACGAACCGACCCTGCCGGCCGGAATGGTAATGAATGTAGCGAGCGAGCAAATCCTTGCCGGTCCCCGTCTCGCCCGTGAGCAGAACCGTCAGCTCCGTGGCGGCGGCCTGCTTAGCAGCTTCTACCGACCTTCTCATCTTGTCGCTGCGACCGATGACCGCAGGCACCCCGCAGCCTCCTGAATCCTCGTCGGGAGCTGTCGGGAGTGGCCTACTCCTGAAGGCACCGTCCACTGCCGCCACAAAGTGATCGATCCCTTCAGATACAAAGTACTCACGCGCCAGGTAGAGTAACGCCGCGCACTCGCGCCGAGTCCACAGCCCGGAGATCGCTGCCAGATAGCGGGTAACCGCCAGGTCATATCGGAACTCCATCTGTTCGAACGCGTCAAGTGCCTGCTGGAATGATGTGCGAGCTTCCTTTCGCCGGCCCCAGTTGTGATGAATCTGCGCCAGGGCCCTGCGGCTTGCAGCAACTTCGGGACGCTCACCAATCTGCTCGGCAATCTGGAGGGCCTCGGTCGCGTAAACCTCGGCCTGTCCCCACTCTTTGCTGGCAATGTAGACATCGGCAAGGAGGCGTTTGTTCTGGGACACGAGCGAGGAACGGGCGGCCACCTTGAGGGCGATTTCGAGGCCAGCCAGAAGCGTCTGTTCGGCAGTGCGGAAGTCCCCGCCGAGAAACTCAATCAATCCGAGGTTTTCGTGGTAGACGGCGTTTTCGCGCGCGTACTGGTCGACATACGGCTTAGCCTGTATGATAATTCGTCGTGCCTCGTCGATTCTTCCCAGCAATGCCACTGGGATAGATGCAACGCAACAGTAGTAGATATAGGATTCTGCGTTGCCGGGGGTGGGTGTCACGGCGTACTTGGCGTATATGCGCTGGGCCTCGCGGAGGCACCCGTTCATCCTTCGGATCTTCCCGAGGTTGTGAGCCACAACGGCTACACGACGGACATCTCCCAATGTATTTGCCATCTCCAGACACTGCACCAAGGTGTTTCCCGCTCCGACAAGATCTCCGGACTGCGACTGGCAGTAGGCTACCCTGTTCAAGGCGATTACGGCACTGAGTTCATCTTCACAACGCTTGAAGTGTACGTACGCTTCCATGAAAGTAGCTCGCGCAGCAAGGAATTCTCCGGTAGCCGCCTGATACCACCCCTTCACATGTTTCGCACGGGCGAATAGACGGGTGTCCGGGTGGTAACGCAACAACACAATGGCTTTTTCGATTGCCTCCGGAGAATACACTCCCGCGTGCATCGCGGCTTCGGCACCCAGAAGGTAGTACAATCCCCGCTCGTTCTCGGGAACGGAGTCAGTGTCAATCTTATCCAGCTGGCCCTGAGCCTCCCGGATCTTACCGGCAGCAATCAACTCCTCAATTACATCCAGCTGGCGCAGATGGCTCTTCATCGGCCCCCTCCGTAACTACTGCCGGCCTTGGCTTTGAAGATTCGCGAAAAGTTGGGAAAAACGGGGAAATCAGCCACTTCCAGACGCACCGATCGAAATACGAGCAAATATGGCTCCCTTTGTGCGTCGTCTCGATGCCGCCCCAACCGCCATCGTCCCCACTCGACCGACTTGGCGCCGCCTCCAGCGGAATCCATGGTGGCGGATTCTGCGGGTCCCATGCTCGGCTCTCGACCGCCGGCGACCCGATCGCCAGCCCCATCACTACTAACAATAGCCCTACGACCAGTCGCTTCATAACTTACCTCACCTCAGCTGAAGGATCCGCCAACGCCAAAAGTTCTCCCAGAATCAATATCTTAGTCGCCGTCCCGATGAGGCCTGTTTCAGCAAGAGACAATCCCTCGGTTCATACCTGCCAACACCAACTGTCGCCTCCGACCTGCTGGTCATCCGCCAACGACATCTGTTCTGGCAAGCCGTCGACCCCGCCACTCACTCGGACGGTGCTCACCTCCACATAGAAATACCGGATAGATCACCGATGCCTAAACCAGAACCGTCGACTGAGTCTGAAACTACTCATACGTAATCCGTTGACCGTCTCGCTGGTGTCATTCAAACCGATAGGTGGCCGAAGGATTTCTCCTGCGCCCGTCCAACCGTAGCTGATCGCTCGGCCAACTGCATCTGATTAATTAACCACAGATTGTCAGGATTTGTCAAGCCAAAAGTGCCGCCTGAACGCATAGTCAACGAGGAATAGTCCGATTTGTCACCTACGGACATCGGAAACCTTCAAACCGATGGTCTGCTCACACTACCACGTGCTCCAACCGCATCTTCCGTTTCTCCCAATCCGGCATCAACCGGGACAGCAGCCGCCAGAAGCCGCGGCTGTGGTTTTTGTATCGCAGGTGGCACAGCTCGTGCATGATGACGTAGTCAATGCAGTGCACCGGGGCCTTGGCCAACTCAAGGTTCAACGTAATTCGGTTGTTCTTGGTGCAACTGCCCCACCGACGCTTCATCGGCCGATACCGGATCGGCGGGCGGGGCAGGTTGGCCCGATTTGCAGTCAACACGCACTGGTCCAACCTCCGTTCCAGCGCCACCTTCGCATGCTGCGTGAACCAGCCGATTACCATCCGCCTCACTCTCTCCCGACTTGCTTTCTGTCCGGTCCGTACCTCTATGTACCCCCCGACCAGCTTGACCTCGTCTTCATGGCCCTCGATCACTCTCAACCGGTACTGCCGACCCAAGTACAGATGGGTCTCCCCACTGACATACTGCCGCTCTGTCGGCAGTGGCTGAAACCGCTCGAAATCCACCAACTGTCGGACAATCCACCGCGCCCGACGCAGCACCCGCTTCTTCACTTCCGCCGGCGCCTTGCCGATCGGGGCCTTCACCGACACCCTCAAGTTCGGATGCACACTGATCGCCAGATCCTGGCGGTCACCATAGGTCAAATCGTACTCGATCCGCCGCAGCCCGTATTGGATCGCATGCCGCCCGCCAGAATACTTGATCTTACGCCTACTCACGGCCGCCTCACTTTGAACACATCAATGCAGTCATCCATGATCTTGTCGATATCCTCGAAACTGAGCTCAAATCCATGACGGTCTTTGATCTCGAATAGCACATCTTCCATCTCGGTCCGCATCTGGTTCTGACGGTCACTGTTGGTGGTCCAGTTGGTGATACGTAGTTTCTCCAGAACCCGGTCCATCTTTAACGCCGCCTCAGCGCTTACCCGCGACGCGTTGGCTCCATCCGCGGTGTACCGCTCGACAATTCGCCGAATCACCCCGTACAACGCCTTTGCCACATCCTCCCTCTGCAATTCATCCGGAATCTCGTCACCGGTTCTGTTCCGCACCGATTCCATGATACTCGCAGCCTGCTTGAGGTACTCGGCGGCCGAAATCCATTCCTTCCGGAACGCCTCGATTGCCGCCTCCAGCATCTTCGAGAACTTCTCGTAGAACGCCGGGTCCTCCGCCCACCGCTCGTGAATCGTGCGCAGCGTTCGGTGCGCTATCGTATCGGCCTTGGCAGCCGGCTCGACCACCCTGTCGACCTCCTCTCGAAACTTGTCGGTGTTGAATATATCAACTGGCTTGACCACCTGCTCGACCTCGCCCGCTCCGACATAAGTGTTCACGAGCTTGGCAATCCGCTCCTGATACTCCCCAAAATCGACCGTTTCGGCAAACCGATGCGCCACCGCATACCGCAGGTTTTTGAAATACTTGAGATCGGTCCGGTACCGGTCGAGTTCTTTCTGATCGGTATCCCGCAGAAACTTCTCCGACGACATCGCGATCCCGAGCGTCCGTGCGAAATCCGAAAACCGGTCATAGAACTTCAACCGCCGTTCCTCGTCCTCAAGGTGCCGCTGCATCGCCTCGACATCCTGCTTGTTCTTCACTCCCTTGAACACATCCCACAGGTCCGAGTAAAGCTGCGGCAACTTGGCAGTCTCAGCCCCGACATCGGTCACCAGATCCTGCAGATCCGCGCGATCAAATTCATCGAGATCCCCATACAGATCGAGTGCAAAATCCAGTTCCTTCAGGATGCCCCGGTAGTCGATGATATACCCGAAATTCTTTCCTTCGTGCAGCCGATTCACCCGTGCGATCGCCTGCAACAACGTATGCTCCTTGAGCGGACGGGTCAGGTACAGAATCGTATTCCGCGGGCAGTCGAACCCGGTCAGCAGTTTGGACACCACGATCACAATATCGAACCCCTCCTCCGACCCAAACTCCTTGATCAACTCCCGGTTGTAGTCCTTCTCCGACCCGAACCGCTTCATCATCTTCCGCCAGAACTCCACCACCTCCGACGTATTCCTCTCGTCGACATCGGTCTCCCCCTCGCGGTCATCCGGCCCGGATATTATCACCTCCGAGGTCACCATCCCGAACTCATCGAGATACCGCTTGTACAAGAGCGCCGTCGCCTTATCCGGCGCGACCAACTGCCCCTTGAGTCCGGTGCCCTTCCATGTAGTGCTGTAGTGCACGCTCACATCCCAGGCGATCCTCGCCACCCGCTGTTCCGCCTTGTTGAGCTGTTCCGTAGTCGAGAACTTCCTCTTGAGGTCGGCCTTCTGCTTGTCTGAAAGCCCCCTCGTCATTTTGTCGAACCAACTGTCGATTTCCTCCTTCGAGACGTACAAGTCAACTTGCCGCCCCTCGTACAGGAGCGGCACCACCGCCTTATCTTTGACCGCGTCCGTCATAGTATAGATCGGCTGGATCAGCCCCCCGAACTTCTGGATCGTGTTCTTCTCCTTCCGCGCCACCGGCGTGCCGGTGAAACCGATATAGCAGGCCTTCGGCAACACCAGCCGCATTTTCGCGTGACGCACCCTGTACTGCGTCCGATGGCCCTCATCAACCAGCACGAAGATATTGTCGTCCTCCACCGGGACCTCGTCCCGTCCCACCCCGGCATCGAACTTGTCAATCACGGTGGCGATGATCTCTTCTCTCCCCTTGCGAAGAAGCTGAATCAAATGCGGCCCCGTCCGTGCCTGCACCACTTCTTTGCCGCAGTTGCGGAACGTCCCCCAGATCTGGTCGTCCAGATCGACTCGATCGGTCACCAGGACAATCCGCGGATTCAGGATCTCCGTATCCAGCGCCAGCGCCTTGGCCAGCATCACCATCGTCAGTGACTTCCCGCTCCCCTGGGTGTGCCACACCACGCCTCCCTTCCGATTCCCTTCCGGCAGCCGCTCGTGCGCCCGCTCCATGATCCGGTGGACCGTGAAATACTGCTGATACCGCGCAATCTTCTTTGTGCCGGCATCGAACAGCACAAACCGGTACGCCAGTTCCAGCAGCCTGTCCGGACGGCACAGGCAGTAGATCGCCTGATCCTGCGCCGACACCAGTCGTCCCCCCGCCTTGTCCTGCTCCTCGAAGTGCTGTCGCGTCACGTTGAACGGACGCATGAACAGCGCGTCATTTTCTTCCGGTGACAGGCTCTTGTTCACCAGCGTCGCCAGCTGCCGTTCCGCGTCCTTGCTGAAATCCTCCCGCCAAACCGCCCAAAATTGCGCCGGTGTGCCGGTTGTCCCGTACTTGGCGGCGTTCTGCGCTACGCCGAGGAGAAGTTGCGTGTAGACAAACAGCCCGGGAATCTGGTCGTCCTTCTGATTGCGTATCTGTTGTGACACCGCCTGGTCGACCGGCAGGCCGTCTTTGGTTTGGATCGACGGAGACTTACACTCGATTACCGCCAGTGGAATGCCATTGACGAACAGCACGATATCGGGGTACCGCTCCTGCTTTACCCCCGTCCGCTCGACCTCGTACTCCGCCGTGCAGTGGTAGACATTCCGCTCCGGCCGCTCCCAGTCGATATAGTGCAGACTGAAATGCTTGGTGTCGCCGTCGATTGACTGCGGCAGGCTCTTGCCTAAGGTCAAAAGTTCGTACAGCTTCTCATTGGTGCGAATCAAGCCGTCGTACAGGTAGTCCTTGAGCGCCTGCACCGCCGTCAGGATATTCCCTTCCGTAAACGGGTAGGTGCGCCCCTTGAACTCGATGCAGTTGAGTGTCCGGAGTTGGTCAACGAGGATCGGTTCGAGGATCACCTCCGACGTCCGCCCGTTGCGTAACTCAACCGCTTCTGCCGGCGGTATGTACTGGAATCCGAGGTTGATCAGCAGTTGGAGCGCCGGTACCTGGGAGGTCCGCATCTCGTCTATGCGCAGTTGGTCAGGATTCATCCTTCTCCCTCCCCATCTTCTTCTTGTTCGGCTTAACGTAGAGATCGAAGAGGAACACATGCACCGCCACGAACCGCCCTGGATCATCTGCCAATTTGAATCGAAGCCGCCATTCGCCGGGCTGTTTTGTCCCCAAGTCAGAAACGAAATTCGGATGCTTCATGAGTAGTTCGGGCAGGTTCTTCTGTATCGTCGAGAACCCAGCGTAATGCTTATTGAACGCAATGAGTGCCGATCTGCAGTCCCGCCATGTATGGTATCCCAGCATCTGGTTGATAGCATCGCCCACCGTCTTCGGTCCGTACCAGACCTTACATTCACCCACAAACGCCTCCCGATTCTCAGCCGTGATCAATATATCGGTTTTCCCATTCCGGCGAAACGTCTCACCGGTGGCCTGCCCCTTGTAGACCGCATTGAGGCTCGCCAGCAGGAAGTCCCGAAGCTCCTCCTCATCAAGTTTGGAGGGGGCCGATGGCAGTGATTCGAGCGTTCGCCCCATATGGCGAAGGATTGACAGGATGTCCTCATAGGCCTCATCGGTGAGTCCGCGTTCCTCCTGGCCCTTGGGGCTGTTCGAGAGAGGCACGACGGGCTTTCGTCTCACCTCCAATGGATGGAAGGTGGGAGCCCCCTCCTTGCGCTCCAGCGGTATGTCAATTGTTTTTGCCACAGTCGAATACAGTGCCAGCTTCTTGCGTCGCGCCGTTATCGCGCGGCGAACATCCCTCTGCAAAACCTCGTTGTGACGCTCGATTTGACCCCGCACCTGATCAACATGATATTCGATGTTGTCGATTACTGACTTGATTTCACCGGCGAGGTCCCTCTCTGCCCTGTCGTCAGGCACTTCGACTATGATCACCAGTGCACCTGCTCCACTCGGAAAGCCGTCTGTCTGAACTTGAGCTCGGGGAATCACTGACCGGTGGGTGTTCGGGAGATAGTACCATAACTGGAAATCGCCTGTGAATGGCAGGGTCACGCGTGCGCGGACTCCGCTGACCGACGAGCCATCCCAGCCACTGATTCGCCCGTCATCGATATCCCAAGTGAACAGCTGCCGGTGCAGGCATAAAGGTTCGTGCTGCAGCTTGGACATAACATGAGCCAAAACCACATCGTCCATGCTGCAAGAAAACTGCTCGCGCGGAATCTTCTGCACGTGGTCCACGGCTTCTTGTCGATTCTTGTCAAGGATGGTGGCAAGAGGCCCCCGGTTAAACAGCGTTTCCATCAAAGGTTCTATCACTTATGCTGCCCTGCCTTTCCTCCAACTCGCACCCTGCCCGTCAGTAGCACCTGCATCAGGCCGCGCTTCTGCTCCTGCAAGCGACCTTTCAGTTCGATCATCGAGGCAATGGACTTATCTACCGAGAGGAGAGCGTCACCTACCTTTCGCTGCTCCTGAACTGAAGGCAGTTCGGCCCTGATGTGCGCGAAACTGTTGTATTTAAGGTTCAGTGTATCGTCGACCAAACCTTGCGAGAACCGCCGAAAACGATGAACCATCGGCGGAAACTTGAAGAAGTATGCGGCAAACAAGGCATCAACATCAGGCCCTGGTGTTACTACGGTGTACGCAGGGCTGACAATTCCCTCCAGTTCCGACAAAGCTGAAACACCCTGCCACATGCGCATGGTGTTGTAACCGATGTCGCCTCGGGCGATTCGCTTGTACGCGCTCTTGTCATCTGTCGATGTGTCCTTCCGGTCAACCTCATCTCTCGGGATGATGCCCCGGTCCGAGGTTACGGAGAGCAAGGGAAGGTCCTGTCTGTTCGATTCAGACCTCTCTGAAAAGACCTCACCAAGCTTCACTTTCCTCCACGTGCACGCCTCGTACCCCGGAAACCGCCGCCTCCCGGTCAGCAGTTGCTGCATCAGACCTTTCTTGAGCCGGGTCTTGGCGCCAATCAACTTCGACACCTGCTCAATCGCCAAGTCCCATCGCGCGAGAATGCTAACTATCTGTTGTTGCTCGGTCGGAGGTGGAACCAAGATTGGCAGGTTTCTCAGATAATCGCTTTGCAGCCTCCCAGTTCCGTGACCCGAGTGGTCTACAAAACCACGCAACACGTGTTTCCGGAAGGCCAAGAAGTAGGCCAGGTAGTCGTTGCTAACCCCGGTTCTGCCACTTATCGCTTTGAGGTCCTGATTGAATGTTGACGAGCAGGGGGTCAATCCAACCGGGACGTCCTTGTGTAAGGTCATGCCACGCACGAGGATTAGAATCGTATTTCCGGGCACTTTCCGCGCGCCTGACCGGCTCCCCAGTTCGGTGAGGTGGTGGAGCGAATCCCTCAGTCTGAACCACTTCAAGTCTTTCGCCGTGTACCACGGAATGCTCCCCCCCCAGAAATCTGCCTTCCCTTTGCCTGGTGTCCCGCCCGAGATGATCGTCGCGATTTCACCTAGTTCCAGCTGCTTCCACCCCTTAGGCACCATACCCCAACTCCTTCAGATACTCCCGCATCACTGCAGGTGCGTGCCATCCTATCTCGCTCCTGCCCGACTGATCAACTGCATGGGATGACTTCGCGGGACGGGACGTATTGTTCCACGTGGATAGGTGGTCAGATCTCATGGTGTTTCTCTTTCAAGTACTTTGTGACTCTCTTGCTGATAGACTCAGGCGGTATCTGTATGCCAGAGCCAGCTATCATGTTTCCGGCATCAAGGTATTCAAGGAGGAATCCATCCGGTGATTGAAGAGCCTGGAGCTCCCGGAGCTTGTGACCATGACAGTTTCGCAATCTATGGCCGCTTCCACAGGGACACGGTTGGTGTCCCCGGTAATCGTCGTCTGCCAGTATGCGCAGCAACCCTAACACGATCAAGTCATCCTCCGTGGAAAACTCGCTTCGGTAGAAATCCAGGATTCCGCGAAGGCCATGCGACCATTCACCGAACGGCATTTCTCCCCGTTGCTCGACATACGAGTAAGCATACAGATATGGGACAACGGCTTCTTCGACGAATCTCAACAGTGTCAGATTGGCTGCAAACCTCCGGCGAAGATCGAGCGGGACTCCGAGGCAGAGCGACCCATCATCATACTTGTGGTGATCTTCTGATATTCGGCCCCCTGTTTCAAAAACAGATGGGATTCGGCGCGGATAGTCAGAAGGCACTCGCAGGAGAACGTCATACGCGTCCTTGATTTCGATGCCGCCATGTTCCGCCGAAAAGGCTAAGCGACCGACGATCTGGACAGATCCGTCTTCGGCTACCTTTAGCCGAAGTTCGGGAAACTGGGCATGCAGTCCCGCAAATTGACCGATCACCAGTTGGACCAATTCTTCTTGTATCAGCGTGGCGACCATGGTTTACTCGGATGAGAGATGCGAAATTGTGGTACTGCCGGTTGGTTGTAGCTCTCCATTACCTTATTGGCGACACTGGCTCCGAAGGCTTTCTGCAGAACCTTCTCGTTTTCGGTTCTGTTCGGCATACCGAGAGCGGTCAAATCGGCTTTTATCCATTGGATCCACTGGAAGAAAGCCCTGGCACCCAAGTTATCGGCCTCATGCCACTTGTCAGCGAAGTTCTCAGCGGGATTGATCGGATTAGGGATGTACCATCGGCCGCCAGCGTCCCTCGTCAGTATTCTCTCTCCCGCAAACCGCTCCCGCACCTGACCGTGCGCAAGCAATGGTGTGTAAGCGGCCAAAGCGTCCACGATGTTTGTGAGTGCAGAATGGACATCCGGCTCACCCAGATATGCGAGGGCGGCCAGTGTCGTGATAATCATGGAAATCGGTTTCGCTTCTTCCCACTGGTGTCCGCCGAACCTGATGTCTCGGTGTCGCTTGAGAAGCTGGATCGCCTTCTGGAGGGGCGTCTTGACGGAGAACTCGGGGACCTGATCTATATGGACGCCCCTTGCTGCTGCCAGTGCTTTCCTCTGGCTTTCGAACTGAGGCCTCATTCGGTTCATGAACCAGACTGCATATCCCTTTGGATTACTGCACTTCCAACATGATAGACGCTTGTCGGGTATGAGAATGGCGTCGGAACCCATTTGACCATCGGGGGTGGCGGGTAAAATATCCAAGTGGAATGCCCCGGCGTACTTGATTTGCCAGCAGCGGTTCTTCTCCACGAGTATGTCTCGGTACCGTTCGTTCTCTCGAAGCCGGTCGCCCACGAGTCTCTTCAGCTGTGCCGGTTTGGTATTCTGCGAGTTGACCTCTAAACGACACACTAAGTCGATGTCGTACTCCGGATCATCCCCGATCGGTCTCACAATCGTGCCCAAGCGGAAGGATCCATGAGAATAGATATTGGGCTTAAGAACGGCTATGGAGGAGCCATCTCGCCCCAGCCAGTCCCCTATAGCTTCGTAGTGTCCAACCGCTTTGTTGAAGTCAGTTTCCGAAATATCAAGCTCAGCGGCCATCTGGCTGAGAACTTCATTCATCGGGATGTTATCATTTGTGCTCATTTAACCTCTCCTGAAACAGGTGTTATCGTGTGGCACGGCACAAAAGGGGATGCCATGTGTGCCGAAAACATTCGCTTGAACTCCGGCGTTAGGTGACGACTTGTGTGGGCAGCGTTCGACAATAGGCCTTCAGCCGTTAGTTTGTCCAGAGCAAACAGTTCGTCGTGAACGAGTGGATCACATCTCAGGTACCTGTCCTTGTCGAGTAGAAGCGAAGCTTGACCGTGGGCACCCACACTTTGCCCCCGCAAGATTACGTCGACGGCAGCTTTTCGCCACTGCCAAAAACCACCGTTACTTAGTGATTCTGGTTTCTTCTGGATCGGGGAAGTTGTACTGAGACTAAAAGCGCGTAACGACTCAACAGGCTGCTGCAAGATACCTATTGCCTCGACAATACCAACAACAACTGGGTTGTTCGCCCAAACACCGCCGTCGATCAAGCGGATGGAATCGACCTCTCGACAGACGCCAAAGTATGTAGGTGCCGAACTCGTTGCGAGGGCTATTTTCCACATCGGGACCTTATAGTCCCGCTGAAAGCGCGTGTGGTGCGCGGTCTTAAAAATGTAAACTTCGTCGGCATCGAGGTTGTATGAGGGTATAGCGAGCCGTTTCTGACTATCGGCCAATCGCCTTTCTCCGAAACAGGCCTTCAGCGCGGAGGCCAATGGTTCGGAGCCGTATTTTCGCGTGAACAAACGCCCTGAGGTGCGAAAACTCTGCGGAAAAATCTTCGGCCCTTCTTGAACGTAGAACTCGACGATCTCTCGGGGGCTCATGCCGATTCCAAGGCTGAGAGCTATTATCCCGCCTGTCGATGTCCCCACAACCAGATCGAAGTGGTTCACTATCGTCGTTCCAAGATCGTCCTCAATGGCGGCCAAAACTGCCGCCGAGAAGATCCCTTTGATACCACCGCCATCCAGAGAGAGTATCTGAAACCTACCCCCCATACCCCAACTCCTTCAGATACGCCCTCATTTGCGCCCGCGTCTCGGCCAACTGGCGCTCCAGCTCGTCTATCTCTTTCTGCACCGCCTCGATATCGATCTCCTCCTCCTCCTCGAACGTGTCCACGTACCGGGGAATATTCAGGTTGTACTCCGCCTCCCGGATCTCCTCGATGGTCGCCCGGTACGCGTACTTTTCGACGGTCTCGTACCTCCGGTAGGATGCCACGATCTTTTCGATATCCTGATCCCGCAGCTTGTTCTGTCGCTTGCCGTCCTCGTATTCGCGGCTGGCATCGATGAACAGCACATCGGTCTTCTCCCCCCGCCCCTTGTCGAACACGAGGATCGCCGCCGGTATCCCGGTGCCGAAAAACAACTGCGCCGGCAGCCCGATCACCGCATCGAGCAGGTTTTCCTCGATCAGCTTTTGCCGGATGCGCCCTTCCGCCCCGCCGCGGAACAGCACCCCGTGCGGGACGATCACGCCAATGCGCCCTCTGCCCTCGACCGCCGACTCGATCATGTGGCTGATGAAGGCGTAATCCCCTTTGCTTTTCGGCGGGATTCCCCGGTGGAACCGGTTGTAGATATCCACCCGGGCTTCGTCGTACCCCCACTTGTCCAGCGAAAACGGCGGATTGGCCACCACGATATCGAATTTCATCAGCCGGTCTTCCTCGACCAGTTTCGGCGCGGTCAGCGAGTTGCACCACTCGATCCGGGCGCTGTCTTTGTTATGCAGGAACATGTTCATGCGGCAGAGCGCCCAGGTCGAACCGTTGTTCTCCTGCCCGAACAGCGCATAGTTGTCGTTCCCGATCTCGTTGGCCACCCGGATCAACAGCGACCCCGACCCGCACGCCGGGTCGAGTATCAGCGCCCCCGGTTTCGGGTTGACGAGCTTCGCGAGGAGGCGCGACACCTGCCGGGGGGTGTAGAACTCGCCTGCTTTCTTGCCTGCTCCGGCGGCGAATTTCTCGATCAGGTATTCGTACACGTCGCCGATCACATCGTGGTCGCTGATCACACTTGGGCGCAGGTCAAGCCGGCTGTCGTTGAAATCATCGAGCAGGTGCTTGAGCCGTCGGTTGCGCTCCTTGGCCTCCCCAAGGGCTGCCTCACTGTTGAAGCTGATGTTCCGGAAGACGTTTTCGAGCTTCGTCTTGTTGGCGTCTTCAATTGCCGCCAACGCCTTGTCAATCTCCTCGCCCACGTTGGCGGCGTTCCTTTTCTTGTACAGACTGTCGAAATCGCAGCCCTTCGGCAGGATGAAACGTTCTCGCGACAGGGCCCGCTCCACCCGGCCGGTGTCGCCCTTGTACTTCCGTTGGTATTCCTCCCGCTTGTCCTTCCACCAGTCGCTCACGTACTTGATGAAGAGCATTGTGAGGATATAGTTCTTGTACTCCGCTGGGTCGATAGCCCCGCGGAACGTATCGCATGCTTTCCAAACGATATCGTTGATTTCCTTCTGATTGACCTCTTTCGCCATAGTTGTGTCCTCTATTTGGAGTGATTACGTGCCGCTTGAAGGGTGATCCGAGACACCAGCAGAGCCCGCCGTTCCGCCAACCGCTTCTCGATCTGCCGCTCGCACCTTCCGAGCCGGTCCAGTTCGGCAATAGCCTGCTGAACAGGCATCGGCGGCACATCGACCGGAAGGTCGACCAGCGCCGACTTTGGCACCACCGGCATGTGGCTGCCCCGTCGTGCGAGGGATTCCATGAACACCTTCGCTGGAGGAGAATTGAGATACCAGGCGAGAAAGGAGGGCAGGACCTCGCCGGTGTTTGGGCGAATGATAAAAAAGTAGGCGACCGGGATCAGATTTCCCATATTCCTGCCCATGAAAACGGCCCAGTTGTCGTGCCCGCGTGACAGAAACAGGACATCTCCCGGCTGGAGCAGGAACGCGGAGGGATGCCGCGGCGGCTCAAAAGGGGTGAGCCTTTCGACCTGTAGATTCCGATCCTCATCGAAATCCTTGATCTGGACGAGCCTGAACGGGCTCCCGTTGATCGGTTTGACCCTCCCCTTGGTAGGATATCCGAGCTGGATGTCTGCAATCTCGCCAAGTTTCCGCTTCACAATCGCCTCATCAATTGTATTTCGCATACTGCAACAAAAATATCACCATTATGTTTCCATTTCGCAACAATTTTCTTTTGTATTTTCGATACTGTTTGTCGGATTTTGCGTATCCTTCTCCAGCACCCGCCGACCGGATCGACGAGCCTCTACTGGCTACCTCGTCACCTCCCCGATTCACCGTCCAATAGGTGACAATCCGATCGGCAGAAAGTGATTGCCACAATTGCCTTTACGGCGTATATTTAGGATAAGGAGGTGACACACCGGTGGGCAATGTCCGTCTGGGTATTCTGCCCCAGACCCATAGGTGGCGGGAGGTAGTCAAGCTGCTGGAGGGCGAGGGCTCTCTGACTGAGATCGCCAAGGCCAGCTTCGAGGCCGCCCTTGTCAGTTTCCGGCACATCCCCAACGATCCCGGATTCACCGAGGCTCTCACCGAGATATTCAAGTTTGCCGAATCGGCCAAGACGGTTGACTTCGTTGACAGGTTGCAGGTGGTGGGGTTTGAGGTCGGTTCGGATGCCTCCGCACTTGAGCTCCTGGCCAGCCTCCGGTCACGCATCGACAATTCTTTCCGCCGGTTCTCGAATCGTACCGACCTCCAGGAAATCGCCGTCAACAGTTTCGGCGAGTCACTCATGCGCCAGACTGCGGCCGAGCTGCCGTCGCTGCTCGCCGCCCCTCCCCGGACAGCCCAGGAAGTAGTCCGGCGTCAACTGACCGGATCGCGCTTCAAGGGCCTCATGCACGAGTTCTACTCGGTGTTCACCCGCCGCTACCTCGCGTACTACCTCAGCCGCGAGCTGGCCCGCCACGTCGGCGGCCCCGGCTCCCGCTTTCGGAGCATAGATGAGCATACGGCTTTCAATCGGGCGTTTGACACCTGGGTTCGGCAATCGGTCCGCATTGCAGACGAATTCACCCCCGGCTGGTTTGCCAAGACCAGTTATCAGGAAGGGATTACCCGCCAAAACGTCTCCCGCTACGCCCATGTAGCTTTCAAGAAAATCTCCGGCGAACTCCAGCGAGGCAACGGCCATGGGCACGGGGGATAGAGCCTTTCTCTTCGAGTGCGGGGGCGAACGGGCCGGGGATCGAGACCCCGCGGATTACCTCAACGTCATTCCACTGGACTGGCATCCGGAAACCGGCAACGTCAATTTCAGGCTCGATAACATCAGTGAGCCCATAGGCCGCGATATCCCGGATATTTGTCTCGATATGCTTGAGATCGGCGCCTATGTCTACAGCGCGGATCAGGCGGTATCCAGAGGCGGTCCCAAGCAACGCCGCCATGGCAGCGACTGGTACCGCAATTTTGAGCTCCATATCCCGGTGAGACGTCTTGACATTTGGACCAGGCCGGCGGTGCAGAAGGCGCTCAGCGAGACACTCAACTTCCTGTCGGACGACCGCTGGGACTTCAAATTCGCGCAACTGACCAGAGAAATCCCGATCAACCTGCTGATTGACTTCAACCGGGACGGGCCGTGGTTTCCACCGGATGAGGTCATGCTGTTCTCGGGCGGCCTCGACTCGCTCGCCGGCGCGGTTGACGGACTCGTCAACCACGGCAGGAAACTGGCGTTGGTGAGTCATCGCTCGGTCGCTCCTGTCGACAGTCGCCAGCGGGAAATTGTCAGGAGACTGCAAGCGCTGGGCGGTCGCGGAGGTCAGGCGGTGCACATTCCGGTATGGGTGAACCGGCGCGGGGCAACCGGAAGCGACACCACACAACGCGCCAGGTCGTTTCTGTACGCCATGCTGGCGGCCGCCGTGGCCATCATGCACGATATGGACCGCATTTGCTTTTACGAGAACGGGATAACGAGCATCAATCTCGCTCCGGTGGAACAGGTGGTGGGCGCCAGAGCCAGCCGCACGACTCATCCGAGAACGCTTCACGGCTACGCCCGGCTCCTGACCGCCGTCACCGGCCGGCCTTTCGAGGTCGACAATCCGTACTTCTGGAAAACGAAGTCGGATATAGTGCGAGTGATCAAGGAGGCCGGCCAGTCTGAGTTGGTGGGTCTATCCAAGAGTTGCACCCACACCCACGGCACCACGAAAGAGCACCCCCACTGCGGCGTCTGTTCCCAGTGTGTGGACCGGAGAATCTCCACGGCGCATAACGAGTTGGAGACGTACGACCCCGGGCATAAGTATGTGACGGATATCTTCAATGGTCCTCTCCCCAAGAAGACGAAACCGACGGAGCGGACAATGGTCGAATCGCTCATCCGTCACAACCGCGAACTGGAGCAGATGGACGAGGTTCAGTTCTGGACGCATCACGAGCGGCTCTCATCGGTTTTGCCGTACGTTGACGGGAAAGGGGTCGAAAAGCCACTCAGGATATTCGAATTGCTGCACCGCCACGCTCGGCAGGTCGGGGAGGTCATCAACGCCCAGATCAGAGCCCGTGCGGACGCCATCCGGCTGGGGCAGATCGACCCAGACTCGCTTCTGGGCATCCTGACCGAAGGAGCGTGCCGCAAGCCTACTGCAGAACTGCCATTCCGACCGTTTCCGACGCCCGAGGGGGCCGGCTGGGAGGAGATCACGATCGAGATCACTTCCCGGGAAACGCTCCGAGTCACGTGCCGCGGGATAACGAAATCTTACAGCGCCTACGAGCTCGGGTTTGTCGATCGCCGCAAGACCGACCGGTTCACCAACCAGTGGCGGCTTCTTGAGGCTTTTGCGGCGCAGGGCGGCCAGATTTACTGGGAGAGCAACAAGTCCAGTGAGGGGCTCCAGAAGGCTGTTCAGGCGCTGAAGGCGAGGCTCTGCCGGATATTTGGCCTGAAGGACCCGCCGATTGCCAATTACACGAGGGTCTCCGGCTACGTAACCAAGTTCACGATCCGGGACGTCTCCTTCCGTGGTGGCTCACATTCCGAAATTTCGGAATCTTCACGCCCGTAATCGCCCACTTTTTTTCACCAGCAAATTCGTTCAGCCACAGTCGCTTACGACCATGGCCGTGGCTTTTGTCGACCTTTTTCAAGGGTCAACCGGATTTTTCGCCAATAGCGACCGGAAGGCAAATGGTTTGACACCAAACCACAGCAATCCGGTACGGACGCGGCCCGGAGGGTTCTTCCACAGTCAAACCTGCCTTCCGGGCCGCTCCTTGTTTGGTGAAGCGATGAAAAGGCGACGAAACCATCCAACCCGGCTCCTGAAACTCCGCAGGAGCTACACCATGCGCGAACTGGCCCGCGTGCTGGGCGTCCATGTCCGCACCGTTCAGGTGTGGCATCGAGACGGCATGTCCCCGATCAATCCAGGCGACCGACCCTTGCTCTTCCTGGGCGAGGAAGTCAGGCGGTTTGCCGCCGACCGACGCAAAAGGAGGAGCTGCCCCCTCCGGCCCTCTGAGTTCTACTGCCCCAGATGCCGGGCGGCGAGGGAATCGAACCTCCGGGACCTCCGCATTGAATGGGATGGCCGCCGGATGGGACGCGACGATGAGTTCGCTTTGATCAAGGGAAAGTGCCCCATTTGCGACTGCCTCCTCACGCGGTTTGCCACCCGGAAGAAGCTCTTGGGCTCGGTTTGGGAGGCGATACTCGCGCTGCGTAATGGACGTTTATGGGGTGCTGCCGGTAACTGCGTGGAGACTGACTTGAGCAGGGAGGGGTATCATGCAAACTAACGTGGCCAACGCCAAGATCAAACGGCGGTATTTCGAGCGGCTGGACGAAGCGGATGGGCTGGCGGAATCGACCATCGACGCCTACAACCAAGCCATCTGCCGCTACGAAGAATACTCGGGCCGGGAGGACTTCCGCAAGTTCAACCGCGCCCGCGCGGTGGGGTTCAAGCGATGGCTGGAGGAAGGAACGGGTGGTCGGGCGCTCTCTCCCGGAACGGTCTACCATACCCTGCGATATCTCAGGGCGTTCTTTACCTGGCTGTCCGGGCAGGCGGGCTACAAATCGAGGATCAGCCTCGACGACGTCGCATACCTTGCCCTCGACAAGAAGGCGGTACAAAAAGTGGTCGCGTCCCGGCCGGTCCGGTGCCCGACGCTGGAATACGTGCTCCAGCTCACCGGCTCCATCAGTCCTCAGACCGACATCGACCGGCGGGATCAGGCCCTGATTGCCTTCCTTCTGGTCAGCGCCATGCGAGATCAGGCGGTTGCGACACTGCCCCTTGGGTGTCTGAATGTCGATAGCCTGGTGGTTAGTCAAGACCCGAACGCCGGGGTTCAGACGAAGTTCAGCAAGACGATTGTCACCACCCTGATGGCTTTTGACGACCGGTTGATCGGGTACGTGCGGGACTGGGCAAGGTACTTGATTACGGTCAAGCTCTTCGGCCCTGCCGATCCGCTCTTCCCACGGAGCAAGATCGAACAGGCCGACGGGCTCTGCTTCTCAGCGATCGGTGTCGAGCCGGTGTTCTGGAAAGGCACCGGTCCGATCCGAGAAATCCTCAAGAGGCGGGCCGCCGAAGCCGGGCTCGAATACTACCATCCGCACTCGTTCCGGCATGCTGCCTTCCACATCGCCATGCGCCATTGCCGGACGGCCGAGCAGCTTCGCGCCATTAGCCAGAACTTCGGCCACGAGCATATCGCCACGACCTTGACGAGCTACGGGCGCCTGGAAGCCGTGGAGGTAGATGGAATCATCAGAACAATGGACTTTCATCCCGGCGATGCATCCGGTTCCGGCGAAGTCAACACGGAGATGGCTAAGGAGATTCTGGCTGTAGTGGAAAAGCACCGCCGGCGGCAAGGGGGTAGCTACAATGAATAAACTCCTGACCCCGCAAGAAGCGGCCGACCTGCTCGGCGTGAAGAAGTCCACGATCTACCAGTGGACGAGTCAGGAGTATATCCCGCACGTCAAGCTGCGAAACCTCGTGCGGTTCCGGGCCGAGGATCTCGACGAGTGGATAGCGACACTGACGAACAATGGCCGCACGAGTCGTCGGGTTGATGTGAACCGGTTGATGTCGTAACGGTTTCTGGTCGACCACCAAGTCTGCCGGCCACCAGAGTTCTTGTTGAACTATGGTGGGCAGTCGAGCCGACGGTGTCCATGGACGATGAGAGACCCGGCGGCGATGAGCGCGGCAAGTCGCCGGGTTTCGCCTTTCCCCTTGATATCGTGGGCGGCTCTCACTATTTCTTGGCATAACAGCGCAGGGTGCACTCTCGTGAGTCGGCTCTGGCGTTGTCTGCAGGCACAGTTCCGGAGATCCGAACGGTGCCTGAGGTAAGAATGAGTACAAAGCGCAGGGTCTTGCCCGCAAACGCAGGGGTATGCAGAAATGAAAGATTGGTCAACGATAGTGGTTATCTGGTTTGATTGCATTGCCAATTCGGCCTGCCGGCCTGGCCTCTCACCAGATGAGAAGGAAAGGTGGAGTTACTGTGTAAGGTCCTTGCCTAATGCCGGGAACGAGTAGAATGCAGTGGAATGTCCCCAGAAACTTCTGCTTAAGGAAGGAGGTCTGTATGGGGACGATTGATGGCGGGGTCGCTGGGAGCGTGCATGATAAGAAGCAGGTGAATTGGCTCGTTCTGACAGCGGCAATGTGCGCGGGTTTGATGGGGCTGACAGCGTTCAGTGCGTTCGGCCAGCATGTGCCGGCGGGCCCGCAGCCTTCCGGCCGCAGCATCGGCGGGTTCCTCACTGCCGACGGCCGGTTCGACCTCGACGCCGCTCGGCGCTCCGGCTACGAAGGCCCGCTTGAGATCGAAGGCGTTGAGTCACGGATCGACCCCGCCACCCGTGAGCTGAACTTCCAGGCTTCCTTTCCTGCTTCCCTCGCCGACCACCCCGATGACATCTATTGGGATCCCACCATCTCCCCATGCGTTCCCGGCGTAGATGGAAGTGTCTGTGCCCTGACCGTCTACGACGGTAAGCTGATCGCGGGGGGCTATTTCGCCAGGGCCGGCGGCGTGGGGGCGAACAGAGTAGCCTCCTGGGATGGGAGCAGTTGGTCCCCCCTGGGGTCGGGGATGGATAACTATGTCTATGCCCTGACCGTCTACGACGGCAAGCTGATCGCGGGGGGCCAATTCACGATTGCGGGAAGCAAGACGTCTGCCTACCTCGCTGAGTGGACCAAGTGCTGCAACGGCATCAGAGGGAATGTTGATTTCGATGAAGAGGACCGGATCACGATCGCGGATATCACCTATCTGATCGCAGCAGTGTTCCGAGGTGGACCTGCACCGCTGTGCCTGGAGGAGGCGGACGTTGTCGCGGACGGTGAACTGAAGATATCGGACCTTACCTACCTCATTGCCCATGTGTTCCGCGGCGGGCCGGCCCCGGCTGCGTGCCCGTGAGCCTTGACCGTTCTACCGAAATGACAAAATGGGGCGGCCGCCAGCCGCCCCTTTCTGTTGTACAGTGAGTCAATCCTCGAACGCGAGCCTGTCCACCGCCTCGGCCAGATGGTCCGGCGCCAGGTGGGCGTAGATCATCGTCGTCTGAATATCCGAGTGCCCCATCAACTTCTTGACCGTCGGCCGGCCAGCTCCGGGCAAGCGGATTTCAGCCAAACGGAAGTTTGTTCACCGCCGCCGACAGATGATCCGGCGCGAGATGGGCGTACACCATCGTCGTCGAAATATCCGAATGACCCATCAGCTTCTGAACGGTCGGAAGGTCTACTCCCTGCATGACCAGGTGGCTGGCAAAAGTATGGCGCAGTGTGTGGACTTTCGTCAGATTCTCAATACCAGCGGCCTTGGCGATTCTGATGAGTTCGTCGCGCAAGTAGTTGTGGATGGTTTTGCCGGACGTCTTGACCGCAAAAACGTAGTCCGAGTCGCCGCAGTCGCGAATCCTATGCAGCCGCCGCAGGAGCTTGAGCAAGCCGTCACTGATCGGGATCTCCCGCTCCCCCGTCTTGGGCTGCCAACCCTTCTTCCTACGGATTGCGATCTGACGCCGCTCCAGGTCGACATCGGCCCAGGTCAAGTTCTCCAACTCGGCTTTGCGCATCCCCGTCTGCAGGAAGGTATAGTAAACTGCATACAGATCCGACGGACAGGCATCCAGGAATCTCCTGCACTCTTCAACCGAAAGAAAGCGCGGCGACTTGCTCTCCTCGACTCTGAGTTTAACGATACCTTTGGTGGGATTCTCCCGAATATACCCCCATTTGATTGCCAAATTGAACACGAGCCTGAGGGTATCGATCTCAAAGTTGATTGTGCGGGCTCTGGCCGGCCTGGTTGACTCGTTTCCATCCGTCTGGACGCCGGTGGCATTTCCGTTTGGGCTCTTGCGGAAGACCTTGAAGCGATCGATAACCTCGGGGCTGACATCGGAAACGCAGTTGACCTTCGGCATCCCAAGCAGAAACTCCCTGAAGTGGTCGATGACGGCCCGGTAGCGGTCTGTCGTTGTCGGCCGATGAGTCGCCCAGCTGTAATCGAGAAACGACTCGAAGAACTCCCGCAGCGGAACCCTCGCATGGCTGAAGCCGAACTCTTCCCGGGCGACCTTGACTTCAGCATCTCTGAGGGCGAGTTCGGCTATCCTCTTCGTCTTTCCGACGCGGCGTCTGACGCGACGGCCATTGACGCGGATGTCGAGGTACCAGACATCGCCGCGCTTGTATATCGTACCCATGGTGGCGTCTTCTCATGGTCACAAATTGGTCACAGACCGCCGCTATGGCCAATATACAACAGGCTAAGTCATTGTCAAATGGAAAGTTGATCGGAACGATCAAATCTAAGTGCCGAAGGGGGGACTCGAACCCCCACGTCCTTGCGGACACTGCGCCCTGAACGCAGCGCGTCTACCAGTTTCACCACTTCGGCAGTGTGTGTCAGATCCGTCCGGACCCGGCGACCGGGCTCGGTAGGGGCCAATATACGGGCAATTCTCCGCCGCGCAACCCCAATTTTCAGGCTATTCCCCGTCGCCCGGGCGCCCGGTTTTAACCTTGCGCCTCGCCCCGGCCGGTCCCCAACTTGTTTCCCGAAAAGACGATACCGTGCCCCGCCCGAGACCGTGGCGGAGCGCCCGACCCCATGGCTCTCGGCCGGGGCGGCGACGGTACCGCCAAACGGAGACTGCAAGCGGCATCATGTATACTCACGCCGATCCCGGCCTTCCCCTCCAACGAGGCGAAACTGTCCTGCAGCCCGAAAACCTCCGCCACCGCTGGCGCGACATACTCGTAGTCCTGATCCCGCTCGCCGTATATGCCGCCCTGGCGTACCCTCTGCGGATGTGGCTGGTCGACGACGCCGGGATCACGTTCGCCTATGCCCGCAGTCTCGCCCAGGGGCACGGGTTGGTGGCGCAGCCCGGCGCCAGTCCGGTCGAGGGCTACTCCAACACGCTGTGGCTGCTCCTGATGGTCCCGTTTATCCGCTTCCAGGCGTTCGACGTGTACCTCACGCCGAAACTGGTCGGTCTCGGCCTCATCGTCATCACGTTTTACCTGATGTACCGGGCGGTCGTGCGGCTCACCAACGGCAGCCGCGCCGCCGCTCTGCTGGCTCTTCTGCTGCTCGCCGCCAACGCCTCGTTCGTGATCTGGACCACCTCCGGGCTGGAGAATTCTCTTTACGCGCTGCTCGCGACCGCCCTCCTCCTGCTCACCCTGCGCTATATCGAGCGCAACCACACATCGTTCCGGTATCCGCTCGGAGCCGCCCTGCTGGTGTTGGCCGCTGGGCTGACGCGCCCCGATGGAATCGCCTACGCCGTCATCTTTCCGCTGGCGGTCCTTCTGCGGCCGTTTTCGATGGTGGGCGAACTGGTCGGCCGCAAACTCTCCCACCTGCTGCAGTACCTGCTCTACCTCAGTCTCCTCTGCGGCGGCTTCCTCTATTTCCGCCACTGGTATTTCGGGGACTGGCTGCCCAACACGTATTACGCGAAAGGCGGGCCCCGGCCGCGGGATCTCATCCCGGCCCTGACCCTGCAGGGGGAATTCCTCCCCAAAGCCGACGAACTTCTCTCTTCGTTTTTCGGCCCGCAGTGGTGGGCGGTGCTGCTGCTCATTCTGGTGGCCGGGATCACCGCGCTGCTGGCCCGGTCGATCCGGGTGCGTCCTCTGGTGATGATGGTGGCTCTCACGTTTGTCGCCTACGGCGTCTACCTTCTCATGCCGGATGACTGGATGGGGGAGTACCGTTTCGCCACCCCGTTTTTCCTTTTCTGGTGCGCGCTGGCGGGGGCGGTGGCCTTCCTCTGGCTCGACCACATTACGCAGCGGCGCTGGACACTCGACGCCCTGGTCCTGCTGACCGGGGCCGTTCTCCTGGGCGGGACCGCCCGCGAGCACTGGCCCCGACTCCAGGCATTCTACAAGGCGCCGGTGGTCGACTTTGGGCGCGTGGCCGAGGACTACGCCTTCCGCTTCGACCGCTACGCCGACATTCTGCGCATCCCCGACGCTTCCGTGCTCCTCCCTGATGTCGGCGCCCCGCTCTGGTACTCCCGACTGAAAGTGTACGACTTGGGGCGCCTGACAGACAAAGTAATCGCGAGAACCCTCTATCGCAAAGCGCCAAAATTCCGTGACTACGTGTTCGACCAGATCAAGCCCACCTTCATCCACACGCACGGCAACTGGACCTACCGTGCCTCTTTTGATGACGATCCACGATTCAGACAGCAGTATATCGCCATCCTGGAATGGCCGGACAATTGGGTGAAAGCAAACTACGGCCGGGATATGATGTCCGGTCACTACGTCCGCCGCGATGCCATCGTCGGCAGGGAGTACCTTATCGACAGCTTGAACCTGCCTGCACCGGTGACCCGGACGCCCGACACCCTCTCCCTGGCCCACGCCTGCACCCTCAGTCGGGGTCTTGTTGCCCTTCCCGGCGGCAATCCACCCGCAACCAGCGTCGGTGTCGACTGCGGCCGAAGCTTCCGCCAACCCCTTAACCCTGACGGTATCGAGATGATCGATCTCGATGGCTATTTCCACTGCCAGCCGGTCGAGGCGATTCACCGATGTCCGCACTTTGTGGGTGCATGTCCCGCGACCCAAGAGCCGGACTTGCTCGACCGGGACGCAAAACGGATCCGCGAGCCGGTGTCACGCGCCGATACAGTTCGCGATGCCCGCTCTCTGCCGTATCCTTTTGACAAGAAGAACCGTTCGCCGCGCGAAACCACTCGCAAGGCCGCTTGTTACTCCGGAACGGCCCAGGGCGAGGCCCTCTGCGTGAGTATGCGTTTGTGGGAGACGACTGGGAACGAGGAATTCCGCAACCTCGGTCACACTTACTTCAACTTCCTCGTCCCGACTCGAGCGGGGAGGAATCCGTGGGTGACGCCGGTGGATTCCGGCGGCTACATCCGGATCGAGGAGTATCCGCATCGCGTTACGTCGGGCGCTGCCCCCGAGGGCATTCTCGCCGCAGTCACCGGCGTCTCCGACTACTATCGCTTCGCGCGATCCGTTTCAGCGCGCCGGCTTTACGAGGCATCGGTCACTTGTGTGAAGCGCTATCTCGTTGAGTCGCGTCAGCCTGTGACGCGCAGCTTCTGCTGCCTCGGCCGCCGCCTGCCCGCCAATGTTGACCGCCGCGCCCTCCCAGTCAGCACGTGCAGCAACCTCGCAGCCGAATCTGGCGACGAGCTCTTCCGGCACGAGGCCAGTCAATTCGCCGCCGACGCCCGCGCCACGTCAATTCCGGAGCCGTGAGCATGCCGCCGCGCGCCGATCGCCTCTTCCGTTTCGTCGAACGTGGACTTAAGATCGTCCTGGGACTCGGCTCCTTCGCATTTGTCGGTGTTGTCCTCGCCACTGCCGCCCTGCGGCTGGCTTATCCCTTCGAGCTGGAATGGATGGAGGGGGCGGTGGTCGATCATGTCTGCCGCATTCTCGACGGCCGATTGCTATATGTGGCACCGACGGTTGATTTTGTCCCCTTCCGCTACACGCCGCTGTACTACTATGTCTCTGCCGCTTTATGCGTGATCACAGGTCCCGGGTTCTTTCCCCTGCGTCTCGTCTCCATTCTCGGCGCGCTGCTGGCCATGCTCCTTTTGTACCTGTTCGTCAAACGGGAGACCGGACGAGCCCTTCCGGGCCTCATCTCCGCCGGGTTGTTCGCGGCTGCTTACCCGGTCACCGGGTATTTTTATGACCTCGCCCGGGTCGACTCGCTCTTCATTGCGCTTCTTCTCTCCGCCGCGTATGTGTTCCGTTTCGATCTCTCAACTCGCGGCGCCGTCGTCTCCGGCGTGCTGTTCGCCCTCGCCTTCCTCACTAAACAGGCGGCTGGTCCTGTCGCCGCGGCCGTGTTGTTCGCGTGCCTGTTTGTGCAGTGGCGTCGAGCGTTCCTCTCTGCCGCGGGCGCAATCGTGGTCGCCGGCGGCGCCTCGTTGGCATTCAATCTCGTCTCCGACGGCTGGTTTTATTTCTATGCCGTTGAACTCGGCGATAACGTCTTCACCGCTCAGAATCTGCCCGCGCTGCTGCTCACGGTGGTTGTCGATGATCTCCTGCGGGCCTTTCCGATTGCCGCGCCGGTTGCCCTTGCGGCGTTGGTCTGCCTGATGGTCAGGGGAAATCGGTACGCGCGCCTGTTTTACGCTGCCCTCGCGCTCGGGCTGATCGCCATCGCGTTTATCGCCCGCGTCCAGCCCGGCGGCTGGACCAACACGCTCATTCCCGCCTGCGTCCTGATCGCCCTCCTCTTCGGCCTTGGCCTCGGGCGCCTCGAGGCGGCGATCCGGGCCGACGGGACAGCCAAGTGGCGCGCCGGCTTGCTCGCGGCGTATCTGCTCGCGGCCCTGCAATTGACGCTCGGTGTGTACAACCCGTCGAACCACGTTCCGGCGGCCGAGGACAAAGCCGCAGGGCGCCAGCTCATCGAACGCCTGGCCGCCATTCCCGGCGATGTGTACCTCCCCTACCACGGTTACTACGCCTCCATGGCCGGCAAGCGCACGTGGGCGCACTTTCAGGCGATCCGCGATGTCTGGTCGTCGGCCGAACATCCCGAGATTACTCGCGAGATGACCGGCACCATATCGCGTGCCATTCGCGGCCGCCGGTTTGCCGCGATTGTCCTCGACGGCGACTTCTTCCAGAAGGACGTCGAAGCCGCCTATGCCCCCGGCGCCCCGCTGTTCGAACTGCAGCACGTGTTTTACCCTCGCGCGGGATGGCTGGTCCGTCCTGACCGCCTGTACGTCCCGAAAGCCGACTAGCCCAGACAAAAAAGCCGGCCTTGCGGCCGGCTTCTCACGATGCCTATTCTGTTGTCGATCAGTTCAGGTACGCGCGCAGCGAACGGCTGCGCGAGGCGTGGCGAAGGCGGCGAATCGCCTTCTCCTTGATCTGACGGACCCGTTCGCGGGTCAGCGAGAAACGCGCGCCGATTTCCTCGAGCGTCAGCGCCTTCTCGTGGTTCAGACCGAAATACAGGTTGATCACCTCCGCCTCGCGGGGCGTCAGCGTATCCAGCGCCTTCTCAATCTCCACCCGCAGCGAGTCTTTCAGGAGCGCCTCGTCGGGCGACGGCTGGAACTCGTCCTCGAGCACGTCGATGAGCGAGTTGTCCTCCGACACCGAAAACGGGGCGTCGAGCGACAGGTGCGAGTTGGAGATCTTGAGCGTATCCGCCACCTCCCCTTCGGTCAACTCGAGTTCTTTGGCGATCTCCTCGGGGGAGGGTTCGCGGCCGAGCCCCTGCTCCAGCCGGCTGGACACCTTGCCGATCTTGTGGAGGGTGCCGACCCGGTTGAGGGGGAGGCGCACGATCCGGCTCTGCTCCGCGAGCGCCTGCAGAATCGCCTGGCGAATCCACCACACCGCGTACGAAATAAACTTGAATCCGCGGGTCTCGTCAAACCGCTTGGCCGCTTTGATGAGGCCGATATTGCCCTCGTTGATGAGATCGGCCAGGGACAGACCCTGATTCTGATACTGCTTGGCGACCGAGACGACGAAGCGCAAATTGGCCTTGGTAAGTTTCTCCAGGGCCTTCTTATCGCCCTGCTTGATCCGACGGGCCAGGCGCACCTCTTCCTCGGCGCTGATCAAAGGTGTTTCCCCGATCTCGCGCAGGTACAGATCCAGCGATCTGTCCTCATCGCGATACTTAAGGGACTGTTTAGCCACTGTTTACGACTATCTCCTTCCTGTAGAAGTAGCGGTAAACCGCTGCGCGACCCCGCGCGGCACGCTTGCTCGACTGCTGTTTATACCACCGGCGCTGGGTTACGGTCGCAACACCTTCCGGGTGATCGATCCGTCCGGCTCCTGGACAATCAGCGGCACGCGCTGCCTGGTCCCGGCGAGCCCGCGGGCAATCTTCTCGACATCGTCCAGCGCTTTGACAACCTCGTTGTTCACCTGCAAAATAATCGTGCCCCGGGTGATCGATGCCTGGTCGGCGGGAGAACCCGGGTAGACCCGCCCGACATACACGCCCGGCACATGCTCGACCGACACGGCGGCCGCGATTTCCGGCGTGAACGTCAGCAACTCCATCCCCAGCCAGCGGTAGAGATCGTAACCCTCGGCCGGCGCGGGAGCGGTCTCGGCCGACGCCAGGTACGAATCCCGGTCGCCGATCGCCGTCCGCACCGTCTGGCGCGCCCCGTTCCGCACCAGTTCCACGTCCACCTGGTCGCCGCTGCGCACGGTCGACACGAGGACCGACAACTGGCTGGCGTTGTTCACTTCCCGCCCGTTGAATTTCAGAATAATGTCGCCGCTGCGGATCCCCGCCCGCTCGGCCGGCGAACCGGAGAACACCGAGTCGATGCGCACGCCCCGGACGGCATCCAGCCCCTGGCGCTTGGCCTCGCGCTCGGTCACGTTGGCGAGCCACACCCCCAGCCAGCCACGCTGCGCCCGTCCCAGTTCAATCAGGTCCGGGACCACCGCCCGCGCGAGGTTGATCGGAATGGCGAAGCCGATCCCGACCGACCCGCCTGTCGGCGAAGAAATCGCCGCGTTCACGCCGACACACTCCCCGCGCAGATTCAGCAGCGGCCCGCCCGAGTTTCCGGGGTTGATCGAGGCATCCGTCTGGATGTAGTACTGGTATTCGGGTGTCTCCCCCAGCCCGAAATTGAGCTGGCTACGGCCGATAGCCGAGATGACCCCCACCGTCACGGTCCGGTCCAGCCCCTGCTGCGGGAACGGGTTGCCGATCGCGATCGCCCAGTCCCCTACCTTGAGCTTGTCCGAGTCGCCGAACGGGATGACGGTTGCGTCGTGTTCCGGCTCGACCTTGATGACGGCCAGGTCGGTGGCCGAGTCGGCGCCGACCAGCTTGGCCTCGTATTCAAATCCGTCGGCCGTGCGCACCGTGAGTTCCAGCGCGTTGGCCACCACGTGATTGTTGGTCAGGATGTAGCCGTCCTTGCGGAAAAAAAAGCCGCTGCCCGACGAGGTCGCCAGGCCGGCCCGCTGGTGCCACCAGGGAAGATCCTGTTCCTGCGAGCGCGCCGCGATGTTGACCACGGCGTCCTGCACCCGCTCGACCACCGCGACAAAGGGCGACTCCAACTCCCCGTTGCGTTCTACCACCGGGTAGACGCTGAAATCGCCCGCGCCCGCGGGCGGCTGGGCGGCCGACTGGGGAGAAAGGTCGAAACCGGCGGAGATCAGCACCCCCACCGCCACACACGCCACGGCGAAAAAAGCCACCGCGACAGATGTAAACCCCCGAAATGTGTGTTTCTGCGGGGAACGGACAGTCCTATCCACTTGTCGCTTTCCTCCAGCCAAAGAGCCTATTATGATACGAAATTTCCATCGCCATGTCAAGATTTTGTTTGACTCGTCCTCACACACGCGCACCCGGACCGCCCAACCCCGCCTGATCTACGCACCCCTCGCCCAATTGATTCATTCTTCTCGCATCCTCTCCTGGTCAAACCCCCGCCCGGCCCCGAAGTTCCTGCGGAAATATTGACTTACGGACGAAAACGGCCTACCTTGCGCCCAATGGATTCTCTCCGCGACGCCCGCGAGGTGATAGTCGCGCTCGGTCGCCGTCTCTACGAGCGCGGCCTTCTGGCCGGCACCGATGGAAACCTGTCGATCCGGTTGGCTGACGGCAGCATACTGGTCACCCCCTCCGGAGCCGCCAAGGGCTTTTTGGCCCCCGACAGCCTGGTCGTGGTGGATGCCGAGGGCCGTCAGCTTTCGGGGGCGCACCGCCCCTCCAGCGAGTGCGCGATGCACCTCGCGGTCTACCGCGCGCGGCCCGATGTCGGCGCCTGCGTCCACTCGCACGCCCCCCACGCCACCGCCTTCGCCGTGGCCGGCGAACCGCTCCCCGAGGACATACTCCCTGAGGTCGTTCTATTCGTCGGCCCCATCGCCCTGGCCGGGTACGCCCCGCCGGGAACCGATGCCGTGCCCGCTTCCCTGACGCCCTTTTTCCGAGACCACAACGCTTTCCTGTTGCAGAACCACGGCTTGCTCACGCTCGGAGCCGACCCGGAAGAGGCCTACAACCGCCACGAGACGGTCGAACACTATGCCCGCATCCTTCTGCTGGCCCGTCAGTTAGGAACAATCGCCCGTATCCCTGATGAAGATTTCCGCCGCCTGACCGACCTGCGCCGCCGGTCCGCGCAACCTTGGGCGGGGGGTTCAGGACGCTGATATATGGTCCCCAAGAAAGTTGTTATCGAAAAGGCCGACCGGCTCTACCAACTCCCACCCGAACTGGCCGCGTTCCTTCCGGAAAAGGCCCGCCGCTCGCTCATCCGCAAGACGCCGGCCACCGACCTGGCGACTTTCTCCTGGCCAATTGCGTTCGATGAGGGCGACCCGGCGCCCCCGGCTCGGCTCGGCCAGGCCGACCGCGAACAGCTCGCCCGCCTTCGGAGCGAACTGGCGGCTTGGTACCAGACGCGCTTCGGGGTGCGGCTCCATCCCGACAAAGAAATCTGCATCGGCGGCGGAGTCACGATCCTGACCATGGCGCTCGCGACTGCTTTTGTCGACCGCGGCGACGCCGTCCTGGTGCCCGAAATCGGTCTGCCGCTGTACCGCCGCGCGGCCGTCGCCTGCGGCGGCGAACCGATCGTCTACCGGGTCAGCCCGAAGAATGGCTGGCAGCCTGACTTCGAGCCGCTGGAGAGCCGGGTCGGCAAAGCCGCTCGCCTGCTGTTTCTGAACACCCCGCACAACCCGACCGGGGCCGTCCTCGGCGAACGCGAACTGGGGGATCTGCTCGCCCTGGCCGCCCGCCACCAGACCGGCGTGATCAACGACGCCGCCTACCTGACGCTGGCCCCCGGCCGACCGGCCTCGCTGCTGGCACTTCCCGGGGGACGGCGTAACGGGGCGGAAATCGGGTCATTCTCTTACCTGTTCGGCCTGCCCCGCCTTCCTCTCGGATTCGTGGCCGGCAACCGGGACATCATCAGCGGTGTGCGCCACGCTTTGCGCCTGGCGCCCCCCTTCCTCCCGGCGTACGCCGTCGAGCGGGCCATCGCCGCCGTCCGCCAGTTCCCCGGCGAACCGCTCCGGCGCCTGCAGACCGCCATCGCCGCCTCCAGGGCGGAGGCTGTCCGGCTCGTCGACCGGCTCGGCCTGGCAGTCAGCGGCTACGATACCGTGCCCTTCCTCTGGGCGCGCCTGGAACGGCGGCGGTCGGCGGCGGTTGCAGCCGGCCGCCTGTACCTGCGCGGGCGCATCCTCGCCCTGCCCGGCACCGCGTTCGGAGACAGCGGCGAAGGATACCTCCGCTTCTCCCTCACCGCCCCCGCTGAACTTTATGCCCAGGCGGGCGAGCGCCTCCGCCGGCGCCCCCACTTGCTGCGGCCGCCGGAGGACTCATGAAAGACGTCATCCGCATCGTCGGCATGGCCTTCTACGGCTACCACGGCGTAACCGCCGAGGAGCGCGCCACCGGCCGGCGCTACGAGGTGGACTGCGCGCTCGAGGTCGATCTGGCCGAGGCCGGACGCTCCGATGAACTCCGCGACACGGTCGACTACGACGAAGTGTACACGGTCGTGCGCGAGACGGTCGAGGGGAAATCGTTCGCCCTGCTCGAACGCCTGGCCGCCGACCTCGCCATCAAACTGCTTGACAGATTTCCCGTGTACCGGGTAACTTTGCACGTGCGCAAACTGACGCCGCCGATAGCCGGCCATATCAGGTATATCGAGGTCGAGATCACCCGCTATCAGGCCGATCCGTCAAAACTGGTGGGCGACAACCGCTCTACACTCTGAGGAGACCCGCATGCCCGCGACCACTGTCTACCTGCTCCTGGGATCCAACCTCGGCGACCGCGAACGCAACCTTGGGGCCGCCCGCGACCGCCTCGCCCACATTCCCGGCATCGAGCTGATCGACGCGTCGGCCATTTACATCAGCGAGGCCGACGGGATGGAGGGGGAGAACCCCGCTTTCCTCAACCAGGTCGTCAAGGCGGAGTACGCCTACCGCGCGCAGGAACTCCTCGACGAGCTGGAGAAAATCGAACGGCTCCTCGGCCGCACCGACAAAGGCGGCAAACTCCCCCGCCCCATCGACCTCGACATCCTCCTGTTCGGCGACGCCGTGATCGCGACCGACCGGCTGACCGTTCCCCACCGCGAACTGCTCCACCGCGGGTTTGTCATGATCCCGCTTCTCCAGATCGACCCCGAGCTCGTGCATCCGGTCACCCGGGAACCGATTGCCGCGTCAGTGACCGATGACCACCGAAACCAGGTGCTGCTGTACAAAGAGTATGCCGCCCGTTTCATCTGAGCCGAATTACATTGCCGTCGAAGGCGTCATCGGCGTCGGCAAGACGACGTTCGCGACCATGCTGGCCGAGCGGATCGAGGCCGACGTCATCTATGAAGACGCCTTCAACAATCCCTTCCTGGTCGATTTCTACAAGAACCGCAAGCGCTTTGCCCTGTCCTGCCAGCTCTATTTCCTCATGTCGCGGTTCCAGCAGCAGCAGCAGCTTCGCACCCACGACCTGTTCGCCAAACGCGTCGTCTCCGACTACCTCTTCGCCAAAGACGCCATTTTCGCTTCGGTCAATCTGTCCGACCGCGAGCTGGCCCTCTACAACAAGATCGCCCCGGCGCTGGCCCAGGATGTCCCGAAGCCCGATCTCGTGATTTACCTCCAGGCCTCCACGCCCAAACTGCTCGAGCGCATTCGGCACCGCAACTACCCGTTCGAGAAATCGATCGACACCGACTACATCGAAGTGCTCAACAAGGCCTACGACTACTACTTCTTCAACTACACCGAGACGCCGCTGCTGGTGGTAAAGACCGAGAACATCGACTTCGTCAACAACCCGAGCCATTTCGACGATCTCATCGACCAGCTGCACAAACCGATCGCCGGCAAGAAGTACTACTCCCCGTCCGGCGACACCGCCCGCATCGGGTGAGCGAGCAAGCCCATGTCGAAAGTCAGCCAAACCAAGCGCACCACGATTCAGACCTTCATCACGAAGAAGGCCAAAGGCGAGAAGATCACTGTCCTGACCGCGTACGACGCTTTCACGGCCGCCCTCCTCGATGCGGCCGGTATCGACGCCGTTCTGGTCGGCGACTCGGCCGCGAATGTGCTCCACGGTTTCGACTCCACGATTCCGATCACGACCGAGATCATGGTCGCGCACACGGCCGCGGTCGCCCGCGGGGCGAAACGCGCCCTGGTGATCGCCGACATGCCCTTCCTCTCTTTCCAGCCCTCCGAGGAGACGGCGATCCGCAACGCCGGCGGGTTTCTCAAGGCGGGTGCGCAGGCGGTGAAGATCGAGGGGGGGCTGGAAATCGCTCCGCTGGCGGCTAAACTGGTCGGCTTCGGCATCCCCGTCATGGGGCACATCGGGCTCACCCCGCAGTCGATCCACCGCTTCGGCGGCCCCAAGGTCCAGGGACGCGAGGAACGCTCCCGCACCTACCTGAGAGAATCCGCGCTCGCTCTCGAAGAGGCCGGCTGCTTCTCGATCGTGCTCGAATTGATGCAGGCCGACGTCGCGCGCGAGATCACCGAGTCACTCCACACGGCCGCCACGATCGGCATCGGCGCCGGCGCGCACTGCGACGGCCAGGTGCTCGTGATCAACGACATGCTCGGTCTGCACGAGGAGGGTTTCCGCCCCAAGTTCCTGCGGGAATATGCGGACCTGAAGACGATCATCGCCGACGCCGTCAGGCGCTACATCGAAGACGTGAAATCCGGCGATTTCCCCGGCGATGACGAATCGTTCGGCCCGCAGCCGCACTGATCGGACGCCCGGGCGCCTTATCCCCTACAAGCCCAGGTCCGGGTACAGCTCCCGCAAGCGGTTCGTCGTGGCGGAGTCCAGCCCGGCCTCCACGGCGCGCCGGATGCACTCCTCCCCCTGTGTCCGCCGCCCGGTCGCGAGAAAGTATGTTCCCAGTTCCGCCATCCGGCCCGGCGGCGCCCCGCCATACGCGTTGGCGAGCTCGAGGTACCGGAAATAGAGATCGCGGTCGCGCTTGTCGCGGTAGTAGTCGGCCAGCCCGAGCGCGGCCCGATGCTCGGTGGAATCCATCGCCAGCGCCCGGCGATACCACTTCACCGCCCCATCCTTGTCGCCCTGCAACCAGAGGAGCTTGCCGCGGTTCACCATGTTGACCGGCTGATGCGGACTCATTCCGAGAGCAATGTCGATATAGATTTCAGCGCTGTCGAGCCGACCCGCGGCCAGGAACGTTGCACCGAGATTGCCGTAGGCCGGGCTGAACGCCGGGTTGGCCTGCATCACCTGCCGAAACAGAGCGAGCGCCTCCGGATATTTCCCCTCGTGGAGCCGATCCAGCCCGTCGCGATTCCACAGGTAGCCGGGAAACCGGGCCAGCCAGGCGTCGTACAACTCCTGCGCCTGCGTCGAGTCTCCCCGGTCAAGGTAGTAGGAGACGAGGATGGTCCAACTGATCTGGCTCTTCGGCAGATCCCAGTTCATGAGTTGCTGGAACTGGTCGGCGGAGGCTTCGGGCGCCGTCTGGAGAGCCGCCCGGCCGCCCAGGATGATGACGTTGAGGCCGAGCGCCAGCAGCACCGCCGGCGCCGCGACCGCCACCGCGCGGAGCCGCCGGACCAGCGGATACAGACAGACGAGCGCGATCGGCACGCCCGCGAAGGCGAACAGATCCCAGTCGCGCGGCATCCCGAGTTTTGGATCGAAGATGAACACCGCGCCGGCGGCGCCGAGACCAAAGAGCGCGAGAAACATCACCGCCCGTTTCCCGGCGCCGCGCCGCCGGAGCGCCGGCATCAACGCCGGCACGCACACCAACAGCCCCGGAAACAGAACCAGCGCCTGGTTGACAAAGTCGAGCAGGTGCGTGTCGGAGAAGAGGGTGTACCCTCCGACGGTGAACCGGTTCGGGGTCGGCGGCAAAAACGCCAGCCGGAAGAAAGACCACGTCGCCATCGCATGCCGGAAGACGGCGAGTACGGCCGCCAGCAGACCCACCGCGAGCGCTGCTTTCACGCCGCGCGAGGCGCGCCCCAGCGCGCGGCCGATCCCGGTATCGGCCAGGAGCAGGAACACGGCCGCCGGAATCAGCACGACCCCCATGACGTGAAGCAGGGCGGCTGCCGCCAGCGGCGCGAGGATCCACCACCGGCGGATGCGCCCCTCCGCCGCCAGCAGACCCACCAGCCCGAAAGCCGCCACGGCCGTGACAAATAGGGCGTACAGTTCAACGTAGCCGCAATACAGCAGCATGTACCCCGGGGTTGTCATCCCGACCGCAAAGAGCAGGCGCTCGCGCCGGTGTTCAAACAGCCGCGCGGCCGCCCACCAGACCAGCCCTAAGTAGATCAGCCCGGCCCCCACCGCCAGCACCTGAAAACTCAGCAGCGCCGCCGCCTTGGTCGGCCCGCCGACCAGGTCGCGCACCCACAGGTGCACGAGCGCTTCCCCGAGCGCCCGCGACTTGATGAGCGGATTCTCCGTGGCGTACGTCCCCAGCAGCGTGTAGCCGTCGCCGAGAAAATGGGTTCTGGCCCGCAGGCCGATAAACAGCGCCGCCATAAGCGCCGTGTGGCTGACCGCCCACCAGGCGAAACGGCGACCGCCGTCGGACGCGTCCCCCCCGTCGCCGGCCCGCCGCCCATAGAGAAGGACCGCGGCGGCCCACAGCACGGCCGCCGCCGCCGGCGCCCACGCCCACGGATCCCCGAAGTACGACGCGGCCGAGAAAGCCCAGAGCCCCCTCGGCCGAACGGTCGAAGCGAGGAGCACCAGCCCGGTAGCGAGCGCGTAGATGATGCCGACCCCGATGAACTCTCTTCGCATTGTTGCCGCCATGGCGCCGTGTTCCCTCCGCAGGAAGACTTACGCCAGTATACACCGGCGGCGGGTGCAAGACAAGCTTTCCCGGCGGCCCTGGTCGGCGGAGAATGGGCCGGCCTCGGGTGAGGACCGGCCGGTGAGTGGGGTAGTCAGAGGCTGAAGACGCCGGCGAGGTGGAGCACGGTGAACAGGGCGAAGGCAATCCCGGCTCCGATCGCCAGGTAGAGCCAGACCGGTTTTCCGGGGACCGCGGCCGGCGCCGCCGCCGCGCGGCTCTCCTGCTGCCGGCGCTCCTCCTGCCGCCGGCGGTCGAAATCCTCCCAGTCCAGGAGGAACTCTGCGCACGACCTGTACCGCCGCGCGATCCGGATCGCCAGCAGCCGGTCAAGCATGGCCGCGATCTCTTCGGGCAGGAACATGCGGATGTCGTCGAGATCCAGGTTGTCGTTCTCGTCGTACCGCGGGTTGCGCCCGGTGAGCATCTGGTGCAGGATCACGCCGATCCCGTACACATCCCCCTGGCGCGAGCTCTTCCGCTCCGGCGGGCTGTACCAGTTCTTCTGCTTGGGACCGTCGTAGTGAATCGGCAGGGCGAAATCGGAGAGCTTCACGACGTCGTCTTTGTCAAACAGGATGTTGGAGGGGCGGAGATTGCCGTGGAGGATGTTGTTCTTGTGGGCGAAGTCGACGGCGGCGGCGACCTGACGGATGATCGCGAGCGCTTTCTCCCAGTCGTACTTCCGCACCATCCGGTCGGCCAGCGAGCCGCCCTGCATGTACTCCGCGATAATCACCGTCGACTTCCGGTCCCCGCCCGCTCCGTAGATATCGACAATGTGCTCGTGCTTGAGCGTCGCCAGGAGCTTGGCCTCCTTGCGCCCCGCCTCTCCCTTGTGATGTTTCTTGATCACGTAGAGCCGCTTGTTGACCCGGTTTTCCACCAGGATGGTCGAGCCGAACTGGGTCTCGCGGATGGTGTCGAGGTACCGGCATTTCCCCAGAAACGATTCGGTCCCGGAGACGGTCAGGTCGGAGGTGTCGCCGCGCAGGCTCCCGCCCCCCATTGCCTCAAGCAGCGCGTCCTTGAGCTCGACCGCCGCTTGGTACCGCTCGCCCCGGTCCTGGGCGAGGCACTTCGAAATGATCCCGTCGTAGGCCTCTCCCAGGTCGGCCGTGATCTCCGAAGGGAGTTTGAACTTCCCGAGCGGCTTTTTCCCGCACAGGATCTCGTACAGGATCACGCCCACGGCGTAGATGTCGGTGGTGTGGTCCACCCCGGCTGAGCTGACTTTTTGTTCGGGCGACATGTACGACAGCGTCCCCATCACAACGTCAGAAGCCGTCATCTCGGCCTCCGGCGTCCCGACAATCTGGGCGATTCCGAAATCCGCCACCAGGGCATTGCCCTGGCGGTCGATGAGGATGTTGGCCGGCTTGATGTCGCGGTGGATCACGCCGTTCTTGTGGGCGTAGTCGAGCGCCTTGCACACCTGCACGATCATCTCGAGTTTCGTCCGCAGCGGGATCTTGGCCGAGTCGATCACCTCCCGCAGCGAGGTCCCGTCGATGTAGTCCATGACGAAGTAGTAGCGGCCGCCCGCCTCCCCCTTGTCGATGATGTGGACGATGTTGGGGTGGTTGAGCCGGGCGATGACCATCGACTCGCGCTCGAAGCGGCGGACAATGTCCGGGTCGGTGGAAAGATTCGGCGAGAGAATCTTGATCGCGACGTCCCGGTCGAGCGATTCCTGCCGGCCCTTGTAGATGACGGCGATCCCTCCCTGGCCGATTTTCGCCGTCAGCAGGTACGGCCCGATCCGGACCGCCTTGGGGGGCGCCGGGTTGTCGACAGCTTGCGTCATATCGTGCCCATCGGCAAAGAAAAACAGGGATAGCGGAGAATCCCGCTATCCCTGTAATCATCGGCACGAAGGCCTGATTTCTTATTTGACGAGCGTCATTTTTCGGGTCTCGACCCCATCCTCGTAGGTCAGCCGGTAGAAATAGACGCCGCTCGGCCGCCCCGAGGCCTCAAATGTCACCTGGTGGCTCCCGGCCGCCATCCGACCGTTCACCAGCGTGGCGATCTCCTGCCCAAGTACATTGTAGACAACCAACTGCACGTCCTGCGCGGTCGGCAAAGTGAAGCCGATCGTCGTGCTCGGGTTGAACGGATTCGGATAATTCTGCGCCAGCTCAAACCGCCCCGGCATCAGGTTTTCCTCGTCCTCAATCCCGGTCGGCGACTCCACCAGCACTCCACCGGCCCGGAACCCCGGCATCATCGTCACCCCCTCCGCCGTCGCTCCCTGCACGTACTTCCACAAGCGGGCGGCCGGTCCGCCATCCGAAAGCGCCGAGTCGATCGCCAGGGAATCGATCCGGGCCAGCCCGAGCGGCGCCGAGGGCGACACCGTCACCCAGAGGCGCGCAATGATCCCGTTGACGGCCGGAATCGTTGGAATGGGCGCTACCAGATTCGGCGCCAGCGCAATCTCCACCGTTGTGAGACCCGACGCACTGACGTGGGCCATGCCGGTGAAATCGGCCGTCATGATGGAGCCGACGAAGCTGACCGAATCCACCGTGAGGGAGGAACTCGCTAGGCGGAGCGGGATATAGATGCCGGTGCTCACTTGGTCGTTGTTGCTCAGTCGAATCGGTACGGCCACGTGCTGCCCGGGCCGGGCCGCGACCGTATCCAGTGTGACCTGCGCCGCCCATGGGGCGACCGGCGGAACCGCCTCGCTGCCGGCCGCACAGAGGAGCACCGCCAGGACCGTTAACAACAGCTTTCTCATACTGCAATCCCTTTCCTTATCATCCTTCTGTGCTTTGGCGTCTTCTGACCCTGCCGATCCGTCCGCGCACGAGTTGGAGGAGACCGGCAGGTCCGGCCCCCCTTTGGGCAACCTTCATGCCGGGTCCCCGAAAAACGCCGGCGGTGTGAGCGACGCGGCCCGCCGCCGGTGGGCTCCCGCAATTAACGCGAAGTCAACAACTTACGATTGTCGACGAGAGAGGGGCTATCGGCTCCGGAGATTTATGCCGGGTGGCGGGGCCTGTGCGTTGTGCATTCGCTTGCGGTTGGGGCGATCCAGCTACGCAAAAGAAAAGCCGACCCGTCGCCGGGTCGGCTTAGCCGTTCTTGCTGCCGGATCAGGCGTTTGCCTTACGGCCAGTCGGTCTTCAAATTCACGAACATTGTCTTGCCGCCCCGCCACACGAAGAGAATGACCTCCCGGGGCTTTTCAACCTTCATTCCGGTCATGACACTCTCGACGTCGGCCACCGACCGCACGGGTGTGGAGCCGAGCCGCTGAATCACGTCGCCGATCTGCAGGCCGCTGAGTTCGGCCAGCCCACCCGCCTCGATCTTCGAGACCACGACCCCTTCGAACTTCTCGGGATCCTGATTGGCGATCATGTAATCGGAGAAGACGAGGTCGCGGACCGTGAACTCGAACTCATCGACCTTCAGTTCCTTCGCGTCGGCCGCGGCGATGGGCGCGTCCGCCAGCGTCACCAGCACGTGAAGGGTGTCGATCGTGCTGGGCCCGAGTCGGAGCACGCCGAGCTCGACGGCCGCTCCCGGGCCGAGGTCAGAGATGGTCCGCTGGAAGAGCGGCAGCTTCTCTTCCTTGTCCACATCGATCGCCTGGCCGTTGATTTCGAAAATGACGTCCCCCACTTCCAGACCGGCTTCCTCCGCCGGGGAGCCCTTGACGACCTCGTTGACGATGATCCCTCCGAGCGTTTCCAGATTCCAGAACGCGGCGATATCGGCCGTCAGCGCCTGGAGGGTGATGCCCAGCCAGCCGCGGCCGCCCTCCCCCTGGCGCGGCGGTTCCGCGATCAGGCGCGTTAGGCGCTCCGCCGTGACCACGCCCAGGAGCGGTATCCCGGCATCCCCGAAAGTGCCGAGCATCCCGGAGCCGTCATCCCCCCCGGTGGTCGGATCCGCCAGCGCTCCCAGCATCCCGACCGGCTCCAACTGCTCGCTGAAGAGGACACTGGCCGCCTGGAGCGAACTGAATCCCACGGTCAGCGCCATCTCCTCCGGCGAAGTCACTCGCGCCGCAACCATGCCCACATCCGCCGCCAGCGGGGGACTCACGAACTCCGGGAGCAGCCAGAACAGGCCGACCCACTGCCCGACCTGGAACTCCTGGCCGCCCCGGAACGCCACGGGCGTAAAGGTGTCCCCTTTGCCGTCGATCTGGAGGAAAGCGAAGTTGGTGTAGCGGTCATAGCCGAGGTATTCGCCCGCGTAGGTCTTTCCGTCCATGCTGGTGACCGTAATGCGGACCGGCCGGGTTTTGACGGCGAATCCGGAGAATGAGGGGATAGCGGTTTCGGTCCCCACCCCCGAACCGTCGAAAATAACCAGCCCGCTGTCGTTGACAATCGTGCCGAGATACCGGTCGGTCTGCTCGGTGGAGTGGACCCCGAATGAGATCTCGACATCCATGTCGATGACGACCGTGAACGCGCGCACCTTCTCTTCGAGGGTGCGGAAATCGAAATGCTGAGCGAATGCAGCGGCCGGCGCCAGCAGCCACAGGGCCGCCCACACCGCCGCCGGAGCAAGCCTCGGTACCATCCGCCCGTGGCCGCGCTTACTCATGGGGGGTAACCTCCTGGTTCTTGTCCGCCTTCAAGAGCACAAACCGCGTCGATCCCGTCCGGCTCACCGTCAGCAGGATCCTCTCCGTGTCCAGCGCCGACAGTTCCCGATAGCGCGCGGCGAACTCCTCGAGGGAGCCCACCGCAGCGTCGTTGACTTTCTGAATCACATCGCCCGCCCGCAGGCCCCCTTCCCCCGCCGGGCCGGTGCGCTTCACCCCGACCACGATGACCCCGAGGGTGTCGGGAAGGGTCGCGTCAATCTGCATCTGCCGGGTGATCGCTTTCACCGTAAACCCCCATCCTTTGGCCTCGAAATCTTCCCCCTGCAGGTCGCCGAGGCGTTTGGTCCGCAGGCGCACCGGCATGGTCGCGCCGTCCCGTTTCACCGAGAGCGTCACCTCACTCCCCGGGGGGATGCGGGAGATCCGGTTGTAGAATGCGGGCAGTTCCTCGACGAACCGGGCCGACACCGGGCGCCCGTCGACCGCCGTGATGATATCGCCGGCTTTCAGGAAGCGTGCCTCCGCCGGCGACCCGGGGTCGATCGAGGATATGAGCACGCCTTCGCCGCTGTCGGCGCCGAAGAAATCGGCCAGCTCCTGGAGCGCCTGGGCGTGGACCCCGATCCAGCTTCGTTCGACCGCTCCGTGATCGAGAATCGCCGCCGTCACTTCCTTGACTACGTTGACCGGGATGGCGAACCCGATGTTGTTGGCGAACAGGGTGGCGCGCGAGTTGATTCCGACCACCCGACCGTCCAGATCGACCAGCGGGCCGCCGGAATTCCCCGGGTTGATCGCCGCATCCGTCTGAATCCAGAGATTGTACTTTCCGGTCTGCTCGCCGGTAGGCAGCCGCACGTCATCGTCGAAATACCGGTCGCGGGTGGAGATGACGCCGGCGCTGACCGAGCGGGAGAGGGACAGGGGCGAGCCCATGGCGAGCACGTACTGGCCGACATGGATCGAATCGGAGTCGCCGAACTCCGCCGGCTGCAGCGGCTTGTCATACTTTGAGAGGTCCAGCTTGATCACCGACAGATCGGTCATTGGATCCCCCCCGACAAACTCCGCCGGTACCTGCTCCTTGTCGTACAGGGTGCAGATAATCCGCACGGCTTTCCCGGCCACGTGGTAGTTGGTCACGACGTAGCCGTCTTTGTGAAAAATCACCCCGGAGCCGATGACGGCCTGCTTCTCGAGTTCTCCGGTGTCGTAGTTCCTGATGACCGGCTGGATATGCACGAGCGCCGGGAGCACCCGGTCGCGGGCATAGTAGATGCGTTCCTGAAGATCGGTTGGCGCCGCCGCCCGTGTCACGGCCGCACACATGAATAAGAACAGCAGCACAACCCCGACTTGCCTGAGGTGCATCCTGGCTCCTTGCATCGTTTTTTCTCGTGCCCTTACAACACGCCTGTGCGCGGAATGTTCGGTGAGCCCCAAGGGTCCCCGGCCGCGCGGCCGCCGCCTGCTCATCGGCATCGGCGGCTCCGCTCGGCCGGTCGCTCCGGTCCGCGGAGAGTATAGAACCCGCGCCCGCCCCCGGCAAGTTTTAACGCCCCCGGCGCAACAAGAAACGGCCGGGCGGCTCAAACCGCCCGGCCGCGCATGCCGTCCTCCGTTCGCCCGCGTCAGCGGAAGCGCACATCCACCGCGCCGAGCCCGAGCTCGAGAATCAGTCGGAGACGGGTCGAAGCTCCGGCGTAGTCGTCCGACTCCCAGACGTCGTCGGCAATCTCCCGCAGGCCGCCGCCGTGAATCTCGACCGACGACAGCAGGCCGCCCCCCGGTCCTTCGATGCGGCAGGGGATGTCCACGGGCAGAGTGATCTCGGCCGAGCCCAGCCCCACCTTCACCCGGATCTCCGACTCCCCGTGGTACTCTCCGCGGAAGTCGAGATCGAAGGAGCCGACACCGCCCTCGAACTCACAGGATTCGAAATTGGCGTTGCCCAGGTCGGTCGCCGTCACCGAGCTCGCGCCGGCCTCGAACCGCAGTTCTCTCATGCGGGCCGGGTTGGGTTCTCGGAACCCGATTTCGGCCGAGGCGGCGCCGAATTCGACAGCGACTTCCTCCAGCCGCAGCCCGCCCAGCTCGATCTCGGCATCGCAGGCCCCGATGTCGAGGCTCAGGTTCATCGGATAGGCGCGCGAGAACACGACCTCCCATTCATTGTCGCCCGTGTCGCCCCCGCTCCCCGAGAGCCGCTCGCTCTCGGCCTGAAGCATTCCGACGCCGCCGCGCACTTCATAGTCGACGGCGCAGTCGACCTTGTCCTCGTCGTAGGCGAAGTCGAACACGGCCGCCTCGGCGATCTCCCCCGGATCGATCCGGAGCTTGCCGGCCGCGAAGTCAATTTGCACGTTGATCCGTTCCGCCCCTTCCGCCGCCACCGGGGTATTTTTCCGCTCCCGCGCCTGGAGGGCCGCCGCCGGCAACGCCGCGAGGGCCGCTAGGAGCCAGAATCTGAAAACGCCGCGCATAATCTCCCTTCCGGTCCAAGACCGATCAATCACGACACCTGCTGAGGGATGGTACGGACGGGGGCAGCGAATGTTGCCCCGCTCACTCCTGCGGAGGTTCGCGGCGTTCGGGGGGCTCGGGCGCCGGCGGCCAAGGGGTGATGATCGGCGGCGGTTCGTGCAGCGGCGGCGGCGCCGGCGCCGGCGGCCCGGTGTCGGCCGGCTTGCGCTCCTTCCAGCTCACATAGTCGCGGAAACCGAACCGAGTCAGGATCGCCCCCCCAATCCCGGCGAACACCGGGAAGCTTGTGACCGGAATGGCGGCCGCCAGGAGGGCGTAGCCGAGCCCGAGCAGGAAGGCGTTACCCCCGCCGAGCAGGACAATGACGAGGAGCCAGAGCAGCGCCAGCAGAAGCGTTCCCAGCGCGGTGCGCAACTGCGTCCCCTGGCGGGCCCCGGTGAGCCGCCTCAGCACCCACCCGCCGATAGTCCCGCCGAACGACACAAACCCCATTCCGATCGCGCCCGCATACACCAGCGGCACGAACGGCACGACGAGGATACCCACGAGGGTGATGATGAAGAGCGCGATGATGACGGGGAGCAGGAGGGAAAACAGGAACCCCAGGGCGCAGGTGCGGACGCGGTGGCCGGTGATGCAGGCGTCGATCCGTCCCGCCTGCCGCGGAGCCACCGCCAGAACGAGAAAGCCGAAAAAGAGCAGCCCGCAGGCCAGGGCGGTCGCCAAAACGAGGGCATCGACCGAGACGGCCCGGGTCAGGCTCTCCACGTCGAGCGGGCCGCCCGTCTCCCGCACCGTCCCGCTCACCACTCCGCCCGGCCGAATGATCACGCTGGGCGCCTCGACGCTGCCGTCCACCTGTCCGGTCTCGGTCACCAGTACCCGTTTGTCAATCGACCGGACATCCCCCTTCACCCACCCCTTGACCGTAACCCGGCCGGTGGCGATGATGTCGCCGTCGACATACTCATCATACCCGATCGTCACCGAGCGCTCGAACGGCTTCACCGCCACCAGGCGGATGGCGCGGAGATCGATCGGCAGGGTGGTGCGCGGCTGCAGCCGGTCGGTGAGCCTTCCCCCCTCCTGCCCCGGCGTCCCTTCCACCCAGACATCGGCGTTGAAGTCGTACACCCATTCGCGACCCGAGGTGTCGGTGGCCACGGCGCGATCTTCGGAGAGACGGATTTCGAAAAAAACGATGCCGGGGGGGGCGGTGGCCGGACCGGCCACGTCGGCAGGCAAATCGGCGGCGAGCGACGATTCCGCCGCACGCTCATCCGGCGCCTCCTGGGCCAGGACGGCCGGGAACTGGCGGGGGCCCGCGAGGAGGCCCGCGAGAAGAAGGGACAAACCGAACTTTCGCACTGCGGTGCGCATGGCCACGTCCTATGTTCCAACGCCGCGAACGATCAGTACTGGGCCACCGTGACGTCGCCCGATGACGTCGTCAGGTTGATCCTCGGCCCGCCGCGGCCGAAACTCCCGATCAACTGCTGCCGCGTCACTGACTCGATCACGAGCGGCACTTGGCTCTGTATTCCTCCGCTCGCCGTCTCTACGAGGAAGCGGCCGGAGGCCGCCGGCGGAATCGCAAACGTAATCTTGCCGCTGGTGGTCGCGACAAAGAAGTCCCTCGGGCTGTCCAGCTCCGTCCGGACATGCACCTCTCCCGTGTGGGTGGCGATATCGAGCGCCCCCCGCACCTGGTTTACCGTCACCGTCCCGGTCGTCGCCTTCACGCGAATGTCCCCCTCGATCCACAGGAGGTCGATATCTCCCTGGGGCTGGCTGACGGTCACCGGGCCGAAGATATATTCGGCCCGCGTCGCGCCGGACTCGTTTTCCACCCTGACTGCGCCCTCGATCGAGGCGAGGGTGATCGTGGCCGCGAGTCCCTGGACGGTCACGTCGCTGCGGACCGGCACCGAGACTTTGTAGGCCACCTCTCCGGGCGCATCCTCTCCCTTCCCGAACACTTTCTGCCAGAACGAACGCCCGCGGCTCGTGATGCCCAGGTAATTCGTCTGTACTTCCACCGCCGTCCCATTAAGGCGGGTCTTGATTTCGATGTGGTCGGCCAGTTCCTCGGCCTCGTCGCGGCTGCCCGCCCGAACCCGCTTGACCGCCTCGATGACGACCCGGTTGTCCTCAGCGCCCGTGATCTCGACCGATCCCCGCACGAGCCGGAGATCGAGACGGACCGGCTCGGGGGCCTCGACGATTTTCTGGTAATCGAACGTGAATTCTTCCCCCGCTGCCGGCGGCGCGGTGGCCGCCAGGAGAATCAGAAGGCGGGCAACTGTGCGGGAAAGCCGAGGCATCTTGCGCACCCTTTACCTTTCCGGGTTCAGATCGACTTGAGCTTCTTTTTCAGAAGCTCCCGGGCCCGGAAAATCCGGGCCTTGACGGTTCCGATCGGTATGCCTAGTAGATCGGCTATTTCCTCATAGGATTTATCTTCCTTGTGCCGGTAGACGATCACCTCCCGGTACTTCTTCGGCAGCGAGTCGATCGCTTCTTCGATATTGAAGCGCTGCTCTTTGCGCACGAGGTCGTGTTCCGGGTGGTAGGAGTAGTCGGGGACTTCAATCGTCCGCCCGCTGGAATCGCGGTCCATCTGCCCCTCCAGCGACAGGACCTGAATGCGCCTTTTGCGCAGGTGGTCGATCGCGCAGTTGGCCGCAATTTTGTACAGCCAGGTCGAGAACCGGTACTCCGACCGGTACGAGGCCAGCGAGGAAAAAGCCTTCATAAACGTTTCCTGAACCAGGTCGTTGGCGGTTTCCCGGTCCCGGACAATCTTGTAGACGATATGAAAGACCGAGGGCCGGTGCCGCTCGGTGAGGATACGGTACGCCTGCTGGTTGCCTGCGAGGGCCTGCTCGATAACCTGGGCGTCGTTGTCCTGCACCGATATCTCTTTCTGCTGTACGATTCAGGTGAAGCGCTGTTTCGCCTCGACGGTCAAGAATATACAACCGATCAACGACTTACAAGGGAAAAGTAGGGGACCGGCGCACCGCCGGTCGGACCGGCCGCCGATGCAACCTGGATGATAACTCCTTTTCGAGTCGCGACTTCTCGGGCGCTCACCGTGCTCGGGGGGCCCTGTCAGGTGGGCCGAGATGGAGATCCATCTTTGGCGGCGCCCCTCGTGAATCGGCGCTCTGCCGGCGGGCGTTGTCCGCATCGCCGCCTGGGCCGGTTCCACTTACCTCACGTCCGCCCGCTCCGGGAACACGATCGCCGGCCGCTCGGGGCGGCCGCATGTTTTCACCCGGGTTCCCGCCCGACCGATCGTCTCAGCCGGCCCTTTTCACCGATTTGAGCATGGCGAAAAATCCACTCTGCATTTCCACCGCCGTCTTTTCCGGTCCGGTCAGTTTGAAGAAGACATTTCCTTCGGGGGCCTCGATCACGGCGGCCACCATCCGGTAGTCGGCGTGGGCTTCGCCGCCGCCGCCCATCGGCCCGCCCATGGCCCCGCTGTAGGTCCCTCCGACCGAGATCACGTGGACCGGGAGGCTGTCCGCCTGCAACGATGAGCGCTCGGCGCGTTCCGAGGGATTGTCCTTCTCCCCGGTCGCCATCTGGCCGATCCACCGGTCGATATTGGCCGCCACCGATCCCCCTCCGCCCGGCCCGAAGTAGAACACGGTGACCGTCGCCGAATCGGCATCTCCGCTGACCGGGCGGAGGTAGTAGCTTGCCTGGCGCATGCCCGACGGTCCCAGGTCGACCCAGGCGGCGGGCGGCTGAAACGTCATTCCCGCGAGCGCGACCGGCCGGCCGGTCAGGTCGAACTGCGCCGGATCCACCCGGGCGATCCGGTCCGCCATCCCGCTTGGCCCGCCCGCGGTCCCGGCCTGCTTGTCTCCCGATGAACACCCGATCACCAGCGCGGCCAGCGCCGCGGCGACTCCCGCTCGTACACCCATGCTTGGTCCTTTCCTCGCCCGTCCCGTCAATTGGGGACGGTCTCGGTCAATTTCTCGATTTTTGCGGCACATGGTAGGCAATATCGCGGCCCCTGGCAACCTCCGATTTCCGGAGGCCCGGCCGTTCCACAAAGAAACACCCCCGCGCGGGCGGGGGTGCTTCCCGAATTCCACAACAGCCGGCCGTCTCACCACGGGCAGTTGGCCGGCGCCGGACCCATCCGGTAGAGGTACGCGATCAGATGGGTCAGATCGGCCACATCCACCTTCTCAAGTCCGTCGCCGTTGATGTTGGCCTCCGCGAGACACGGCGGCTCCGGACCGTGACGGAACAGGTAGTTGACCAGGTAGGTAACGTCGGAGATATTGGCCACCGGTTCGCCGTCGCCGTTCACATCTCCCCGCATCCCGACGCAGCAGCCGTCGCAGACATCCCCGATCCCGTCCTGGTCGGTGTCGGCCTGGTCGGGGTTGTATTTCTCGGGGCAGTTGTCGCACGCGTCGCCGACCCCGTCGCCGTCGCCGTCCGTCTGGTCGACATTGGCCGTCGCCGGGCAGTTGTCGCACACGTCGCCGACATTGTCGCCGTCCGCATCCGCCTGATCGTCGTTCGGCTCCGCCGCGCAGTTGTCGCAGGCGTCGCCGTAGAGATCGCCGTCCGCGTTGTCCTGGTCCGGGTTGGCCGCGGCCGGGCAGTTATCGCACACGTCGCCGACATTGTCGCCGTCCGCATCCGCCTGGTCAGCGTTCGCGACCGCCGGGCAGTTGTCCACATCGCCGCAGACATTGTCGCCGTCGATGTCGTTCTCGGCGTCGAACGGGCACTCGTCGCAGGCGTCGCCGATCCCGTCGCCGTCGCTGTCAAGCTGGTCGGCGTTGGCGATTGCGGGGCAGTTGTCGCAGGCGTCCCCGACGCCGTCCGAGTCGCCGTCCGCCTGGTCGGCGTTCGCGACCGCCGGGCAGTTGTCGCAGGCATCGCCGAGCCCGTCGTCGTCGAGATCCGCCTGGTTGGTGTTGGCTTCCGCCGGGCAGTTGTCGCACACGTCGCCGACATTGTCGCCGTCACCATCCGCCTGGTCGGCGTTCGCGATCGCCGGGCAGTTGTCGCACGCATCGCCGAGCCCGTCGTCGTCGAGATCCGCCTGGTCGGTGTTGGCTTCCGCCGGGCAGTTGTCGCACACGTCGCCGATCGCGTCGGCATCGCCGTCGGCCTGGTCGCCATTGACCACCGCCGGGCAGTTGTCGCAGGCGTCGCCGACCGTATCCTCGTCGCCGTCCGCCTGGTCGACGTTCGCCTCAGCCGGGCAGTTGTCGCAGACGTCGCCGATCGCGTCGGCATCGCCGTCGGCCTGGTCGGTATTGCTGTCGGTCGGGCAGTTGTCGCAGACGTCGCCGATCGAGTCTCCGTCGCCGTCCGCCTGGTCGGCGTTGGCCACCGCCGGGCAGTTGTCGACATCGCCGCAGACGTTGTCCCCGTCAACGTCGTTGTCGGGATCGTTGGGACACACGTCGCAGGCATCGCCGAGACCGTCGCCGTCGCTGTCCATCTGGTCGGCGTTGGCGATCGTAGGGCAGTTATCGCAGACGTCGCCCCGTCCGTCGCCGTCACCGTCCGCCTGGTCGGCGTTGGCCACCGTCGGGCAGTTGTCACAGGCGTTCCCCCGGCCGTCCAGGTCGCTGTCCGCCTGGTCCGGGTTGGCGATTTCCAGACAGTTGTCGCACGCATCGCCGTCCCCGTCCCCGTCACCGTCCTCCTGTCCGGGGTTGTTGACGGCCGGGCAGTTGTCGCAGGCATCGCCGAGACCGTCGCCGTCCGCATCCGCCTGCGTCGGGTTGGCCACCAACAGGCAGTTGTCACACACATCGCCGTCGCCGTCCCCGTCGGCATCCGCCTGGTCCGGATTGGCCAGCGACGGGCAGTTGTCGCAGGCGTCGCCGAAACCGTCCCCGTCCCCGTCCGCCTGCGTGGGATTGGCGACCGTCGGGCAGTTGTCGCAGACGTTCCCTTTCCCGTCGCCGTCGCTGTCAAGCTGGTCCGGATTGGCGATCGCCGGGCAGTTATCGCACACGTCCCCTTTGCCGTCGCCGTCCCCGTCCGCCTGGTTCTGGTTGGCCATCGTCGGGCAGTTGTCGCAGGCATCGCCGAGACCGTCGCCGTCCGCATCCGCCTGCGTCGGATTACTGACGGTGGGGCAGTTGTCCGGCAGGCAGGTTTGGCCGGGTACGGTCGGATCGCCGAATCCGTCGTTGTCCACGTCGACGCAGTACTCGCAGTTGTCGCCGATGTGGAGCGCGCCTTTCCAGCGCGGCTCAAAGTAGACATCCTGGCCGACGTCGTTGACCGCCGTCATGTCCCACGCCGACCCGGGGCTGAACGACAGCGTGTCGAGCGTGATCACGTCGCTCGGCGACCACCCGGTCAGGGTGAAGTAGTAGGTCGCCCAGTGCCGCCACTGGGTGCTGCCCGGCAGGCCGGACGAGAACATCACGGCCCCGCTGGTCAGGAAGCGGCGATTGGCGTTGGTCAGCGCGAGATTGTCGTTTTCGTAGAAGAACGGCCCGACGTCGTAGGCATCGTCCAAAGCGGCCGACGGCTTCGCGCTGTCCATCACGAGGCTGGGATGATCCCAGGTGAACCCCGCCCCGTTGCCCATCACCAGATGATCCGTCCACCCCCACAGTTCGACCACCACTTTCAGCTGCCCGGTCGCCGCTTCCGGGCACACCGTCGCCACCAGCTTCATCGTATCCGGAATACCCGGATCCTCCTGGGCCAGGGCGGCCCCGCCCAGGAGCAGACATCCCAGAAGCACGCATCCGAAAAATCGTGTCCGCATACCATACCTCCCGCAAACGCTTAGCGGTGACAAGGACTCCCAAGATCTAATGAATGTTCTCATTGTGATCCTTCTCGGTGGACGCCCGGCCGGGAAACCGTCGATCGATATGCCGAGGCGCGCCCCCTCGATCGCGGGCAGGAGAAGCGGCGGTCGCCGATCCGGACGGCGGAAAATGATCCGTGATTCGGCTGATTTCTAATTCAACATAGCGTGGATCTGGTAGTCTGTCAAGTGCTTTTCCCGCGTGGCCCGCGCCCCTCTCGCGCTTGCGCCGACCGTCGCCAACGCCTATGTTGTCGCTGCCGTTTGCGGTCCGCAACAACCGACAGGAGGATTCTTTAGTCTATGCTGTGCCGCTGTGATCCTCACCCCAGGCGCCGCGCCGTCGCGGCCGGCGTCGTCAGCCTGCTTCTCATTCTGTCCGCCGGCGCCCCTGCCGCTCAAGGAGACAATCCCGATATGAAACCCGTCTATCACTTCGTCCGCCTGTTGGGCACCCGCGCCGGGTGGCCCGACGACATGACCCCGCGCGAGGAGCAGGTCATGGCCAACCATTTCGCCTACCTCAAGGACCTGACGCGGAAAGGAATCGTGGTGGCGGCCGGGCCGGTCTTCAACCCCACTTTCGGCCTGATCATCCTGCGCACCGGGTCCGAGGCCGAGGCGCGCGCCCTCATGGACAGCGAGCCTTCGGTCGCGGCCGGCGTGCACACCTACGAACTGCAGCCGATGACGCTCTCCCTCCTCGCCGACCACCGCTCGCCGCTGCGCTATGTCTCCCGTCCGAGCGCGCGCTCGCTGCGCAAAGAGATTGTCGTCCCCGTCTCCGCCGACTCGGCCTGGACCCTCTGGACGACCAATGCCGGCCTGGAGGCCTTCCTGGTCGAGAAAGCCAACGTCGACCTGCGCCTCGGCGGCTCGTTCGAGCTGTATTTCTCGATGGCCTCCCCGGTCGGCCAGCGCGGGAGCGAGGACTGCGCGATCCTGAGCTTCCTTCCCGGACGGATGCTCTCGTTCGAGTGGAACGCTCCCCCCTCGTTCCCGTCCCGCCGCGACGGCGAGCGCACCTGGGTGGTCGTCGAATTTGAACCGCTGGCTCCCGACCGGCCGGCCGCCGACTCGGGTGTGGCCCCGGCCGCGCCGGCTGCGGCGCAAACCCGCATCACCCTCACCCACCTCGGTTGGGGGGAGGGGGAAGACTGGGACAGTCTCTATGCGTACTTTGACCGCGCCTGGGGGCTGGTTCTCGATGCTCTGCGGGAGTACCTGGCGGGTACGGCCGAGTGAGGGTGGCGGCGCCGGCGCGCGGCGCCCCGGCGCGTGTATAACGAATAACGAGACTTGTCCCCGACAGAGGAGCGCAATACATTAATTCGACCCGGGCCGACGCCGGCCGGTCCGGAGTTGATTGAGGAGGATTGTATGCGCGCTCTGTGGAACCGTCTGAGCGGCCGGGTGCCGCTGGTGCTGTTGTCGCTCGTCGCCGTCATCGCCCTTGCCACCACCCTGACCCTGTGGGCCCAGTTGCAGACCGATGACCGGAACGTTCGGGTCAAAGATTTCCGCCCCCAGGAGACGACCGATCGGCGCACGAATGTCACAATCACGTTTTCCGCCGACCTCGTTTCCCCGGACAGCCTGAACCGGCCGGTCGCCGCGCCGCCGGTGAGTTTCGAGCCGCCCCTGGCCGGCGCCGCCCGGTGGATTGAACCGGCGGTGCTGCGATTCTTTCCGGAGTCTCCCCTGGCCCCGGCCACCGCGTACACCGCGACCGTCGCCTCCGACCTCGCCTGGCGCGACGGCCGCCGGATCGCCGAGAAGCGCACGTTCTCGTTCCGCACCGACCCCCTCAGCATCATGGGGGTCTCCTCCTACACCATGCCGGCCGAGGATCGGCCCGGCCATGTCCGCGTTCACGTCGACCTGCGTTTCAACTACCCAATCTTCATTGAGGATCTCACCGAACGGCTGACGATCGAAGGGAAGAAGAACGCCGAGGCGGGCCGGCTCTCGTTCAGCCTGCTTGATGTCATCAATACCCAGACCGCCGGGCGGAGCGGTGCGGGCGACGAATCCGGCGGTCCGGCCACCGCCGACATCATCTCGCTCGCCACCGATCCCGTGCCCGCCTCCGACTCCGAGCAGGTCTACCTGGTCACGATCAGAGCCGGCGTCGACTGCCCGAACTGCGGCCGTCCCCTGGAGCGCGACCACACGGGCGACCTCGTCGTGCCGCCCCGGGAGCGCCTGGTCGTGCACGAGGTGGGGACGTACACGGAAGGGATCCGGCCGCTGGTCTACCTTTCCTTCTCAACCATGATTGCGACCGACCGGGTCGAGGATTTTGTCGCGGTCGAGCCCGCGGTCGACTTCCGCGCCGAGACCCGCTTCAACCAGATCCTCCTGACCGGCGCTTTCACGCCCGGCGAAACCTACACCGTCAGCGTCGCCTCCGGCCTCCGGTCGCAGGCGGGCGCCGTTCTGGCCGACGACTTCTCCGGCCGCGTCACCATCCAGGACATCCCCCCCACCGTGCTGTTCCGCTCGGAGGGCATCTACCTTCCGAGAGAGAATTCCGGACTTCTGGAAATCGAGACGATCAACGTTGATTCCCTCGCGGTCGAGATCGAGCACATCTTTGCGAACAATCTCGTCTATGCCCTGGCCGGGGGTCAGGCCGATCCGTTTGAGCGGGGCGCGGCCGACATCCGCGCTGTCGGCCGCACCTTCTTCACCGCTCGGCACGCCGTGCCGGAGCGGAAGAACGAGAAGGTCCCCACGACTGTCGACGTCGCCGGCATCGTCGGCGACACCGCGCGCGGCATCTACAAGATCAGCGCGTACAGCCCGACCTCGCGGTGGGTCCGCGACTCCCGCCTCGCCCTGCTCACCGACCTCGGCCTCATCGCCCGCCTCTCGGAGGATTACCTCGTGGTCTGGGTCAACCGCCTCTCGACGGTCGAGCCGGTTCGGGGGGCCGAAGTCCGCCTGTACAGCCGGAACAACCAGCTCCTGCTCCAGGGCCGGACGGATTCCCGGGGCGCGGCGGTTTTCGAGAAGATCGTCGAGCAGACGGCCGGGTTTGAACCGTACGTCATCACCGTCGAATACGAGGGTGACCTCTCCTATCTTCGCTTCGCCGAAACCGGCCTTGACCTGACCGACTTCGAGGTCAAGGGCCGGCCCCTGCTCACCCGGGGTTACGAGGCGTTCGTCTACACCGACCGGGGCGTTTACCGTCCGGGGGAGACAACGCACGTGGCGGTCCTCGTGCGCGCCCCCGGGGGCGCGGTCCCCGCCGACTTTCCCTATTTCCTGAACATCAAAGACCCGACCGGCCGCGATTTTCAGACTGTCCGCCTCACCACCGGCCGCAGCGCGTTCGCCGCCACCGATCTGGCTCTCCCCGAATACGCCCGCACCGGCAAGTACACCGCCATCGCACGCATCGGCGACGACCTCGAGATCGGCCGCACCGATTTCCAGGTCGAGGAATTCGTGCCCGACCGGATCAAGGTGTCGGTCGAAACGGCCCGGGCGGCCTACACGGTCGGCGAGAACATCCCGATCAACGTCGCCGCCGAGTTCCTCTTCGGCTCCCCCGCCGCCAACCACGCCGTGGCCGGCCGCGTGCAGATCGAGCCGCACACTTTCGTCCCCTCGGGTTACAGCAAGTACAGTTTCGCCGACTCGCAGCGGAAATTCATGCCGCGCACGGACAATCTTCCCGACGCGGCGCTGGACGGCGACGGCCGGCACACGTACAGCTACACCGTGCCGCGCGACCTCACGCCCCCGTCCGCTCTCCGGGCGCTCATCGGCGCCTTCGTCTCCGAGCAGGGCGGCCGCGCCGTCAGTGGGTACCGCGAGGTGATCATCAACCCGTACCCGCGCTACGTGGGGGTGCGGCTGGATCTTGAAGGGTACGCAACGCCGGGCGAGCCGTTCGCCGCGCGCGTCATCGCCCTCAACCCCGAGGGCCGGCCCGTGCCGCTCGCGGCCGCCGAGGCCCGCCTGTACCGCGTCACCTGGAACACCGTGCTCACCCGCGATTCGCAGGGACGCTACCGCTACAAGTCTGAGCGCGATGAGACGCTCCTTCAGACGCAGACGGTCGCCCTGGCGGATTCCGGGGCTGTCGTCTCCTTCACCCCCGACACCCACGGCGAATTCCGCCTCGTGATCGCCGACCCGTCGGGCGGCCATTCGGCTGACGTCTCCCTCTACGCGTCAGGCTGGGGGTACGCCCCGTGGTCGATGGAGGAACCGGAGCGCATCGAGATCGGTCTGGACAAGACGGTCTACCGGCCCGGCGAGGACGCGGTCGTACAGATCCGCGCCCCCTTCGGCGGCACGCTCCTGGTCACGGTGGAGAAGGAGACGGTGCACGAGTCGTTTGTCATGGCCATGCCGGACAACACGGCCGAGGTCCGCCTCCGGGTCAAGGACGGGTATTTTCCGAACGCCTACGTCACGGCCACGGTGTTGAAGAAGGCCGCCGAGGTTGACCGCTCGGCACCGGCCCGCGCTTTCGGCATCGCCCCGCTCTTCCTGCAGAAATCCGAGCGCGATCTTAACATCGCTCTCGAGGCCCCCGAGGTCATGCAGCCCCACCGCACCATGACCGTCGGCGTCCGTGTCGGCGTCCCCGGCCCGACTCAGCTCACGCTCGCGGTCGTCGATGCCGGCATTCTCCAGTTGACCGGTTTCGCCGCCCCCGACCCGCTGGAATTCTTCTACGGCCAGCGCGCCCCGTCGCTGCGGCCTTACGACATCTACTCCTTCCTCTACCCCAACATACAGGCCGCGGAGAGCCACCTGGCGCCCGGGGGCGACCGTTTCTTCGAGGCCGCCCGCCGCCGCCACCTCAACCCGTTCGCCGCCGGCCGCGTCCAACCGGTCGCACTCTGGTCGGGGCTGGTGACGACCGACGCTTCCGGCCGCGCCTCGATCGATTTCCGCCTCCCCGCCTTCAACGGCCGGCTCGTGCTCATGGCCGTGGCCGCACAGGGCAACCGTTTCGGCTCCGCCGTGCGCGAAGTCACTGTCCGCGAAAACCTCATCGTGCAGGAGAGCTTCCCGCGCTTCGTCAGCCCGAACGACGTGGTCACCGGTCTCGTCACCGTGTTCAATCACACCGGCGACTCGGGCGAGGTGACCGTGGAGCTTGAACTGGACGGTCCGGCCGAAGCGGTCGGCGACAAAGCCCGGACGATCGCGCTGGCCGACGGCGCCGAGGGTTCGGTGGCCTTCACGTTCAAGGCCGGCGTCGTGCCTGGTCCCATCGCTGTCCGCATCCGCGCAACCGCCGGCGCCGACCAGACGGAGGCAGCCTTCCAGTTGCCCAACCGTCCCGCCCGCCCGCTCTCCACCCGCTATGGCGCGGGCGTCGTCACCGACACCGCCGCCGCCCGCATCGTACCGCCGGCCGATGTGATCCCGCGCACCGCCCGGTTCACCCTCCAGACGTCGTCGCTGAACGCCCTTCAGTTCCGCCGCCAGATCGAGTACCTCCTCTCCTACCCGTATGGGTGCGTTGAACAGACTACCTCGCGGGTGTTCCCGCTCCTGTATTTCGAGTCTCTGGCGCGTTTCGTCAGTCCCGAACTGCTCGGCGGGAACGCCCCCGACTACTTCGTGCAGGAGGGGATTCGGCGGCTGGGGGCGATGATGCGGGCGGACGGCACGTTCAGCTTCTGGCCCGGCGGCGGCCCGCCTTCGCCCTGGACGAGCGTGTACGCCGGACACTTCCTGCTGGAGGCCCGACAGGCGGGGTTCGTGGTCGAGGACGATCTCTACGAGGCGGTGCGCAAGCGCCTCCTGGCGTGGGCGCGCGGCCGCGACCTGACCGACGCCGATGCCGAGATCCGCGTCTACGCGGCCTACGCGCTCGCCTCCACCGACCAGCTCGACCGCAAGATTCTCAACGAACTGCGCCAGATTCCGATCGCGCCGCTGTCGCTGCAGGCGAAGTTCCACCTGGCCGGCGCGCTCGCCCTCGCCGGCGACCGCACCGCCGCCTTCGCCATCATCGACCCGATCGAGATCCAGCCGGCCGTTTTTCCCCCCGAAACCGGGGGCACCCTTGCCTCCGGCACGCGGACGAGCGCGGTCATGCTCGATGTCCTCGCGCGCCTCGACCCGGACAACCCCTCGGCGGCTGTGCTCGCCCGCGATCTGACCGAGAGCGCCCGAGTCGGACGGTGGTACACGACCCAAGAGAGCGCCTTTGCGCTCATGGCGCTCGGCCGCTACCTCGGGTCGCGCCCGGCCGCTGATTTCACCGGCCGCGTCGCCCTGGCCGGCGACTCCGCCTACACCTTCGATGAAACCGGCCTGAGCCTCACGCGCGAGAATTTCCTCGGCCGCGAGGTCACGATCAGCATCGACGGCGCCGGTCCGTGCTACTACTACTGGCAGCTTTCCGGCGTGTCGACTTCTCCCGCGGTCGAAGAATTCGCCCGCGGGATCCGGGTGGCCCGCGAGTATCTCGATGCCGACGGCAACCCGCTCGAACTCGACAGCGTCCGCCTCGGCGACCAGGTCATCTGCCGCATCGAAGCGATCGCCGAGCGGGACAATCTCTCCCACGTCGCGATCAACGATCTCCTCCCCGCCGGATTCGCCGTCGAGAACCCGCGTCTGAAGACGACCCCGCGCCTCGCCTGGATCCCCCGCGAGAGCGCCGCCATCGGCAACTCCGACATTCGCGATGACCGCGTCCTGCTGTTTGTCGACCTCAACCCGAAGACCGCGGTTGTCTATCATTACTCGCTCCGCGCTGTCGCCGCCGGCGAATTCCAGGTTCCCCCCATCGCCGCCGAGTGCATGTACAACCCGGTGATCGCAGGCGCCTCCGGCAGCGGCGTGCTCACCGTGCGCCGCCCGGGCGGAGACGGGAGGTAGCGGAGGACCCGATGCCCTTCCGTGCGCCGCGCCGAAAGGTGAAGCTGGCGGCGGCGAGTCTCGCGCTCGCCCTCGCCCTGCTGGCCGCGCTCGACCGGTTCGTCTTTCCCCTCCCGGTCGAGCGCCTGTCCCGGCCGCACGCCCGGTTCGTTTACAGCCGCGACCGTGTTCTCCTGGCGAGCTTCACCTCGCGCGATTCGTTCTGGCGCGCGCCGGTCCCGTACAACGGCCTCTCGCCGCGCCTGATCGAGAGCGTTTTGGCGGTCGAGGACCGCTGGTTTCGCCGGCACCCGGGGGTCAACCCGGTCGCCCTGCTGGGGGCGGCGTGGGACAACCTGCGCGCCGGGCGGGTTGTCCGCGGCGGCTCCACCATCACCATGCAGATCGCCCGCATGATGGAGCCGAAAGAGCGGACGGTTGGCGGGAAGGTCATCGAGATGCTCCGCGCCGTCCAGCTCGAGGAGCACTACTGCAAAGACGAACTCCTCGAGATCTACTTCAATCTCGTACCGTACGGGGGCAACATCGAGGGAGTCGGCGCCGCGGCCCACTTCTACTTCGACAAACCGGCCGACCGCCTCACCTGGTCGGAGGCGGCGATCCTGACGGCCATTCCGGCCTCGCCCAACACCTACCGTCCCGACCTCCACCCCGAGCAGTGCCGGGCGCGGCGGGATTTGATTCTCCGCCGGCTGCACGCGCGGGGGGTGATCGACGCGGCCGAACTTGCCCGGGTGCTGACCGAAGAAATCCCCCCCGGGCGGCAGGAGCGGCCTTTCGTCGCCCCGCACTTCTGTCAGATGCTCGCCACCGCCTGCCCGGACTCGGCCGTGCTGCGCAGCACGCTCGATTTCGACACCCAGCTGCTGTGCGAGCGGCTCGCCGCCCGCTTCCACGGTTTCCTCGCTCCCCGCGGCATCCACAATCTCGCGATTGTGGTGCTCGACAACACCGACGGCAGCGTCCTGGCCCTGGTCGGTTCGCCCGATTTCACCGACCGGGCCCACCACGGCCAGGTCAACGGCGCCGTCGCCCGCCGCTCCCCCGGCTCCGCCCTCAAACCGTTCGTCTACGCGCTCGGCTTCGACGACGGCCTGATCACGCCCCGGTCTCTGCTCGACGACATCCCGGTCGCCTACGCCGGCTACTCCCCCGAGAACTATGACGAGCAGTATCACGGCGTGGTCTCGGCGAGCAACGCGCTCGTCAATTCGTTCAATGTGCCGGCGGTCAACCTCGCCTACCAGGTGGGCCTCCGGCGCGTCCACGCCCTTCTCAACGACGGCGGCCTCGGTTTGAACCGGAAGTACTATGAGTACGGCCTGCCGCTCGTTCTCGGCGCCTGCGAGGTGTCGCTGCTGGACCTGGCCGCCCTCTACTCGTCGTTCGCGCGGGGCGGGCGGCTGCTTCCGCCTTCCCTGCTTGCGGCCGATTCAGCCGCAGCCGGGAAACCGCTGGTCTCTCCCGAGGCGGCGTGGCTCACGACGACCGTCCTCGCCGACCTCCAGCGGCCCGACTTCCCCGCCTCGTGGGAATTCACCCGCGACCGCCCCGCTGTCGCCTGGAAAACCGGCACGTCGTACGGGCGGAAGGACGCCTGGGCGATCGGTTATAACCCGTGCTACACGGTGGGCGTCTGGACCGGCAATTTCTCCGGCGCGGGGTCGCCCTACCTGGTCGGGGCCGAGACCGCCGCGCCGCTCATGTTCGAGATTTTCGACGCCCTCATGCGCGGCCGGGAACCGACCTGGTTCGCCCGGCCGGCCGGGATCGAACTGCGCGAGGTCTGCGCCGTCTCCGGGATGCCGGCATCGGCCGACTGTCCGGCGACCGTAACCGATTTCGCCATCCGTGACCGCTCGCCGGTGCGGACGTGCACGCTGCACCGCCGGGTGCTCGTGGACCACGCCACGGGGCACGCCCTCTGCCGCGCCTGCGCGGTCGGCCGCGCGGTCGACACCGTGACTTTCGAGGAATGGCCCGCGCGGGTGACCGGCTGGCTTTTGACCACCAGCGCCGCCCGGCCCATCCCCGATCACAACCCGCAGTGCACCGGCCTCATCCAGACCGACCACCCGGTCATCGCTTCTCCGGAGTCCGACCGGGTGTATGAACTTCGGCCGCACGTCCCAAGGCAGTACCAGAAAATCCCGTTCCGCGCCTCCATCGCCCACACCGGCCGCCGTATCCACTGGTTCCTCGATCACGAGTTGTTCGCCACCAGCGCGCCGGGCGACGACGTCTTTTATGACCCTGAGCCGGGCCCGCACACCCTGATGGTGGTCGACGACTTCGGCCGCTCCAGCACCGTCTCCTTTGTTGTCCAGTAAGTTGCCGGCCCCTGACAGATCCTGCGCCGGGGCCGGCGAACAAACGAAGAACTTGGCATGTTCCGATTCCGACATATATTACGGACAGCAGGATGAGTTATCCGCCGACGAGAGGTGAGGCAGTAAGGTTCGCTATGAGAGCCCGGCTTATAACGGCGCTGATTTTCGGAATGGTGCTGGGCGGTGGCCCGGCATCCGAGGCCGCCACTTTCCGCGTCCCCGCCGACTACCACACCATCCAGGGCGCTATCGACGCCGCCGACGGCGAGGATACGGTGCTGGTATCCGACGGCGTCTGGACCGGTCCCGGCAATTACGATCTGGTCGTCCCCGGCACCACGATTGTCATCGCATCGGTCCACGGCCCGGCGGTCACGATCATCGATTGCGCGGGAGCCGACTTTCTCGACCACCGCGCGTTCGATCTCGGGAGCGGCGGGCTCGGCGCGGGGCGCGACAACACGTTCGCGCTGCGCGGGTTCACGATCCGCAACGGGGTCGCGGCCGGCGGCGGCGGCGCGCTCGTCGGCGACCGCTGGCGCCTCGACATCGAATACTGCATTTTCGAAAGCAACCGCGCCGTCGACGGCGGCGCCGTCTCTTGCGACTCCTGCCGGGTCGATATCCGCACCTCGCGCTTCCGCTACAACCTCGCCGAGCGCGGCGGGGGCGCGCTGTACGGCGTGGGCGGGGGCGTCATCAGCGGCTGTCGGTTTGATCTCAACCGCGCCGAGACCGGCGGCGCGCTCGCCGATTTCCGCGACCTTACTTTCCTCGACTGTGTGTTCCAGCAGAATGAGGCCCGCTACGGCGCCGCCCTGCGGCCCCTGCCGGCCGACAGCGTCTCGTTCGCGGCCTCGGGAACCACCTTCAGCCGCAACCGCGGCGACGCCGCTGTTTTCATCGCCTACGGCGCGGCCGACCTCTCCCACTGCACTTTCGCCGAGAACGACGGGGGCCTGGCGCTCACCGCCGCCGCTCCGATCCTGACCGACTGCATCCTGGCCGACAACGCCGGGAAACCGGTTGTTTGTTTCGACCCGATGCCCGGCCGCACGAGCGACCCCTTCCTCAGTTACTGCTGCGTTTCGGATTCGGGCCTGGATCTCCCCGGGTGCGCGGTGTCCTTCTTCACCATGCCGAACAACCTCATCGCCGACCCGATGTTCTGCTACCTCACTCCCGATGACTACCGGCTCGAGGCGGGATCCCCGTGCGTCGGGGCCGCCTCCGACGGCGGCAACATGGGCGCGGCCCCGACCGGCTGCTCCGCCACCGACGTGGGCAGCGATCCCGATCCCCCTCTCGCCGCCGCATTCCGCCTCGATCAGAACTGGCCGAATCCGTTCAATCCGTCGACCGCCATCGGCTACACCCTTCCCCAGTCCTCGCACGTGCGGCTCGTCGTTTATGACGTCCTCGGGCGGGTGGTTCGGGTGCTCGTCGATGCCCACCGGCCGGCCGGCGCCCACACGGCGGAGTGGGACGGTCTGACGTCCTCCGGCGCACCGGCCGCCAGCGGTGTCTACGTCTACCGGTTCACCGCCGGGCCACTGTCGGCATCGAAGAAGATGCTCCTCCTGAGATAGCCTGACGGTCTGCCCTCTCCCTGCCGTTGACCCGGCCCTTCCCCCTGCGGTCTGGCCGCCGGCCGCTTCGCTCCCGACCCTGGACCGTGCCTGCCGCATTGTGCCGCAGCCTCCGGGCCTGACCCGCTTTGACAACGACGTCGACCGGGGCAATTGGAGTTTTGGCCGATTTTCCTTGAGTACCCCGGAATTCCCGACAAGTGGGGTCCGTCGGCGGGGGAGGAGCCTCCAACAGGATATTAAAGGTTGACGAGGTAGATTAAGTCCGAAGGCGCAGCTGATGCATCTTCACCGGCGTGTAGCCGTATTTCATTATGTGTGAGATACTTAATAAATCTCTCTGCTGATTGAATCTTTCTCCCTGTTATTTTCTTCAGCATTCCTACCGATACTTCTTGACAAAAGAGAGATATGATGGTAGTATTTCTCCACAATGTTAACGTGCCCAAGACGATGTGAAATATTTCACATAACCGGTCCCGCGGCCTGGAGGCTGCCGACAACCGAAGGATGACATCATGTCCATGAACAGACGCGCCTTTCTCGGCGTCGCCGCCACCGGCTCGGCCGCCCTGCTCCTCGGCCGACAACCTGCCTCCGCCGACACGATCGAATCCGCCGATTTCTCCAACAGCCGCGGCGTGCTCGTCGATACGGTCGCCTGCATCGGCTGCCGCAAGTGCGAGGCCGCGTGCAATGAGGCGAACCGGCTGACCTCGCGGAGCGCGGAGACATTTGAAGATAAAACGGTGCTCGAACAGCACCGCCGTCCCGACGCCCGCGCCTTCACCGTCATCAACCGCTTCTCCGATCCTGCCCGGCCGGCCGAACCGTACACGATGAAAGTGCAGTGCATGCACTGCAATCGTCCCGCCTGCGTCTCGGCCTGCATAGTCGGCGCTCTCCGGAAGACGCCGGAAGGCCCGGTCATTTACGACGCCTGGAAATGCATCGGCTGCCGCTACTGCATGGTGGCCTGCCCCTTCCAGATCCCTGCCTACGAGTATGAGAAGGCTCTCGATCCTCAGGTTCGCAAGTGCACGTTCTGCTACGAGCGCATCACGGCCGAGGGGAAGCTGCCGGCTTGCGTGGAGATCTGCCCGAACGAGGCCCTCACCTACGGCCGGCGCGACGAGCTGATCGCCCTCGCCCGTACCCGGATCAAGGCCTATCCCGACCGCTATGTCAACCACGTCTACGGCGAGTTCGAGGCCGGCGGCACCTCCTGGCTCTACCTGTCGCCGACCGACTTCGCCTCCACCGAGCTTCCCCGGCTGTCCCATGACCCGATCCCGGAGCGCACCGAGAAGATCCAGCACGGCATCTTCAAGTCGTTCGTCCCGCCGCTCGCGCTCTACGGCCTGCTCGGGCTCATCATGCACTCGCTACGCAATGGCCGGAGCAGCCAGGCCGACCGGGAGGTGAAGTCATGACCGCCGCCTTTCCCGTCCCGATCCGGACCCGGTTCTTCACCCCCGGCACCAAAGTCCTCTTCGGGCTGATGGTCGCGGGTCTGGCCGCCTACGCCTACCGTCTGATCGCCGGCATCGGCGCGGCCACCAACCTCAACGACCAGTATCCCTGGGGCATCTGGATCGCCATCGACGTCGCCTCCGGGGTGGCGCTGGCCGCCGGCGGCTTCACCACCGCCGCCCTGGCCGACATCTTCCACCGCGAGGAGTACCACGTCATCACCCGCCCGGCCCTGCTGACCGCCATGCTCGGCTACACCTTCGTCGTCATCGGGCTGCTCGCCGACCTCGGCCGCTACTACAACGTCTGGCACCCCATGCTCCCCGAGATGTGGCAGGGGAATTCGGTTCTGTTCGAGGTCGGCATGTGCGTGATGATCTACCTGAGCGTCCTCTACATCGAATTCCTCCCCATCGTCGTCGAACGCTTCAAGGGGCGCGTGCGCCTGCCGGGCCCGTTCCGCGTGCTCAACCGGGTCACCGAATCCTGGCTTGAACTGGCCGAGAAATACCTCCCCCGCTTCATCTTCTTCTTCATCATCGCCGGGGTCGTCCTCTCCTGCCTCCACCAGTCGTCGCTCGGCACCCTCATGGTAATCGCGCCGACCAAGCTTCACCCGCTGTGGTACACCCCGATTTCGCCGCTGCTGTTTTTGCTCTCGGCCATCTCGGTCGGGTTCCCCATGGTCATTTTCGAGTCGATCCTCGCCAGCCGCTCGTTCAAGCTCCCGCCCGAGACGCAAGTCCTGTCGTCGATCGCCCGCTATACCCCGATCATCCTCGGCGTGTACCTCGCCCTGAAGATCGGCGACATCACGCTGCGCGACGCCTGGCCGTACGTCTGGGCGTTTTCCAACGAATCGTTCTTCTGGCTCGCCGAGATCCTCTTCGGCGTGGTCGCCCCGATCGCCATTCTCGCCGGCGAGAAGCGCCGGGCCTCGGTCCGCTGGCTCTTCCTCGGGGCCTCGCTGGTCGTCGGCGGCGTCGTCCTCAACCGCCTGAACGTCTTCCTCGTCGGCTACGAGCCGCTCTACCCGCAGGGGACGTACTTCCCGTCGATTTTCGAAATCATGGTCACCGTCGGCCTCATCTCCGCGCTCGTGCTCGTCTACCGCTGGATCGTCATCACCTTCCCCGTCATCTCCGTTCCGCTCCACGCCGTGCCGGAGCACGCGCGCGCCGCCGAGGGCGCCCGACCCAACCTGAAGGGAGCGAAGTGATGAGACCTCTCGTGCGCTTCGTCGGTGCGGCGGTCGTGCTCGCGATCGGGCTTGCGGCCGACCCGGCTGCCGGTCAGGCGCGAAAGCCGCAGAACATCCACGACAACATTGCCGATGCCACCAACCTCGACTGCACCCAGTGCCATGATTGCGCCGAGCCGCGCCCGGGCAGCTCCTGCCTGAAGCCCTGCCCCTCGCACACCATGACTCACATGACGGCCAAGCACCAGTTGTCCGAAGCCCCTGAGACGCTGCTGCTGGACCGGCTGGCCGCGCAGTATCGCCCGGTCACGTTCAACCACAAGCGCCATGCGTCCATGGCGGAGATGGGGAACGACTGCGCCACCTGCCACCACTTCAGCCCGCCCGGGCGCATCCCCCCCTGCGCGGAATGCCACGGCGAGGAGAGTACCGCCGCCAACCTCCGCCAGCCCAGCCTCAAGGGAGCTTACCACCGCCAGTGCCTCTCCTGTCACCGCGAATGGAGCCACGACACCAAGTGCGTCGTTTGCCACCTGCCCGCGGACCTGGCGGGGGTACCCGCCGACCGCGTCGACTCCACCGACATCATGGGCGTCCCCCACCCTATCATCACCGTGCCCGAGAAGCGCGTCTACCAGACGCCTTACAGCGAGGGCCCCGTGGTCACGTTCTACCACGACGAGCATATTGATCTGTTCGACCTCGCCTGCGCCAACTGCCACAAAAAGGAAAACTGCTCGTACTGCCACGATCTGGAGCAGCCCGCGCGCTTCGCGAAATCGCAGGAGGAGGTTCACGGGATCTGCAACGACTGCCACCGGGACGACCCCTGCCGGCGCTGCCACGACACCTCCGAACGCCCCGGTTTCAGCCACCAGGCTACCGGTTTCACGCTCAGCGGCCACCACCGCGACCTGAACTGCCGCGCCTGCCACCCGACCGGGAAACGCATCAGCCGCATCAGCCGCGAGTGCATCGCCTGCCACGCCGGCTGGAAAGCGGGGACCTTCAGCCACACGATCACCGGGCTGCAGCTCGATGCAACCCACGCCGACTTCGACTGCGAGGCGTGCCACCTTGATTTCGCCTACGACGAAAAGCCGGACTGCTCCACCTGCCACGACGACAACCGGACGCACCGGGAGGCGCCGCCGGGCGTCTATGTCAAGCCGGCCCGGGTGCAGAAGCCGTAAGGCCGTTGAGCAGAGCGCGACGGATAGACGACGGCCCTCCCGATCGGGAGGGCCGTGTTCTTTTGCCCCTGCGCGGATGTCCGTCCGCGTCCCGCCTGAGCGAAGCGCCCGCTCCCGTCAGGGAGCAGGCGCTTCTTAATAACAGACCGTAGTGGCTCGTCGGTCGAAGGCGTTACGGGCACGGCGTCGGCGCCGGACCGCCCCGGAAGAGGTAGCTGACCAGGAAGGTCAAATCGCTCACCTTGATCGCGCCGTCAACCACCAGATCGGCCTCCGGCGGACAGAGCGGCGCCGGGCCGCCCCGGAACAGGTAGGCGGTGAGGTAAGTCAGATCGCTGACCGCCAACGATCCGTCGTGCGTCACGTCGCCCCGCAGCGCACAGCACTGGTACGGGACATGGACCCGGTACCCGTAGCCGTCCGGATCGCCCACGTGGTTGCCGGAGTTGTCGCTCACGCCCGCGGCCGGGTTGTTCGAAGCGCTCGTCGTTGTCACCCAGTCGTTCCAGGCGGAGGGATTCCAGTTGTCGAAGCCGAACCGGAATGTGGCCGTGATCGGGTTGCCGCCCGTCGGATCCCACCACGAGACCCACCAGTCGGCGCCGACCTTGTGGAGCTGGTGCAGCCACCCGGCCGGCTCGAGCCAGTTCAGGTAGTAGCGCGGGATCGTGTCCAGGACCTTCACGTGGAAGTCGAACAGCCCGGTCGGATTCCCCGGCTTCACGTCGTACCAGTACGAGTTGGGATGGTTCGGGTTGGTCCCGCCCTGCGGCTCGCACTTCACGGTGTCGGCCCCGGAGGGCGGCTGCGGGCAAATAATGATCGCCCACTCGAGGATCGCGTGGACGGGCAGCCCCGGCTGCGGCGGCACCGGCGGCAGCGAGGGATCGAACGGATTCTGCCCGTAGAACGGGGCGATGTCGGCCGTCGCCGTCGGATAACCCGCCAACTCCATCGTGAACAGAGGCGCCCCGACAAACTGCTGACAGGCCGCCGGCATGACGTCGTAGCGGTCGTGGTGGATCGTCCCGTGCGGACCGGAGACGTTGGCCGCGTCGTTGTGCGCGCCGGCGCTGTGCGCCGACCCGGCCGGCGGTTCGCCCTCGTTGTTGTCGAAGTACGGATCCGAAATGCAGAACGCCGAGTCAAGCGGATCCGGGCACGTCCCCGCCACCGTCACATAGTGCCCGCCGATGCGCTCGCAGTACCCCGTCTGCATCTCCTGCCAGAACCCGATGAGCAGGATCACGTCCTGGCTCTCGAGCACCTGGTCGCGGATGAATTCATAGGGCACCGCGGGATCGAGCGGCATCACCACCATGGTATAGCGCGTACCCAACCCGACACTCGCCAACCAGTTCTGCGCCCCGGTCGCCAGGTTGAGCACGCTGGTCCCGCTGCTGCCGACGTTCGTCTGCGCATACAGCGCCAGCGAATCAACGAACGGCTTCACGTTGTTCGTGTCGTGGTCGTCCCATGCACCCGCCACCGGGTAAATGCCCACCAGCGGGTAGTTGTCGTTCCACGGCGGCGAGATCGGGCTTGGCGCAAACGGCCGCGGATCGACCGGGCTCGGCTCGAATTTCGAGTCGAACCACCAGAAGCAATTGGCCAGCGCGACCGGTCCGCAGTGGCTCCAGGCTCCCGACGGCGGATACCGCCAGTTGTCCTGCTTCTGATCGAAGTCCGGCATTCCATAGGGCGCATAGTCCTCGTAGGGGAGCTTGTAGTACTCGCAGGTGTCGATCGGCTGCACCGTATGCGGACAGATTACGAGCGCCTCGGTGATGACCGTATACACCTGGCCCCCGCCGTAGGGCGTCGGGTCGATATTCAGGTTCATGCCGTAGAAATTGTTCAGCGTCATGGCATCGGCCGGGTAGTTCACCACCTCGACCGGCCCCGTGAACCCGGGCGGGGTCGCGCTCATACATTGGTACGGGTCGTGCTGAATCTGGCTGTGCGGCCCGCTGATATTGTCGGCGTCGTTGTGCACGGTCCCGATGTGCGCGCTGCCCGCCGGCGGCTCGCCTTCGAGCGCATCCAGCCACGGATCCGAAATACACATCTGCCGCTGGGCCAAATCGGTGCACACCCCGGCCACCGTCACATAGTGGCTGCCTATATAGCTGGCGGCGGCGGCGCCGCGGTCCTCCCAGAAACTCAGCAGCAGAATGACATCCTGGCAGTCGAGAACCTGCCGCTGGATATATTCGAAAGTCGGCGCCAGCACCGCGGTGTCCCGGTACTGACCCGCGAGGCCGCGCACGGCCAGATAGTTCTTGAATCCGGTCTGCAGGTATCCGGGCTGTGTCCCGGTCCCGCCGACATTCGTCTGCACGTAGTTGGCCGCCAGGTCGGTGATGAACGGCTGGACGTTGGTCGGATCGTGGTCGTCGGTCGGAAGGTAGGCCGTCACCAGGGGATACCCGTCGTTGGGCGGCACCATGCCGAACGGCCGGGGATCCACCGGGTTGGGCTCGAACTTCGAATCGAACCACCACAGGCAGTTGGCCAGCGCCGCCGGGCCGTCATGCGACCACCTCCCGAGCTGATCGGTCCAGCCCGCCTGCTTCATGTCGAAGTCCGGCATCCCCTCCGGCGCGTAGTCGAGCTGCCGCGGCTTGTAGTAGTCGCAGGTGTCCGCCGACGCCGCCCCGCCGGTGATAACAAACGACAGGTCGAGCGATCCCTTGCAGGTGTGGATGATGAAGTTCGGCTCCATCTCGAGCATCTGGAAATTGAACCCCTGCACATCCACCGAGACCCACTCGGGGTTGTAGTCCGGTACTACCAGGTCGAAGATGTAGTGGCCCTGCAGATCCGGCTGGCTGATGACGATCTGCCGCTGAATGAACTGCCCTTCGTCCACCCCCGGCAACGGCGGGGTGGTCTCGCCCGTCGCCGACCAGGCCGGCGTCGACCAGTTCACCGCCACCGTCACCAGGCTCGGCATCGCCGGCATATACTTCCCGACCGTGAACTCGATGTGAATGTCTTTCTTCCGCGTCGAGTCGAACGGATCATCGTAGAACCAGATGTTGTACCAGTTGGTCTGCGGGTAGTAGTACCACCCCTGGCCGTAGGCCCCGACGCCGCCGCCGGTCACCAGTTGCCCCGCCGGATCCACCGTGATCCAGAACTGGTTCATCTTCGGCATGGCCGGCTCCCACATGTCAATCCAGTTCAGGTTCCCCCAGGTCGCCCACACGGCGTCGTCATTCCAGTGATCCTGCGTCGACTTCCACCCCCAGGTCGTGCCGGTCGGATCGGCGACGATGGCCGACACGTTCAGCCAGTAAATCGTCCCCGCCTCCTGCCAGAACCAGTCCGCCTCGGGCAGAAACACGTTGTACTGGAAGTAGGCCTGGTGGTCGTTGTAGAGCACCTCGCCGGTCAAGGGATCGTACCATCCCTCCATCGACGGCGGGTCTAACGGCTGGGCATCCCACTGCGTCACCTCCCGTTCCCACAGGGTCTCTCCCGGCATGCTGTACCCGGTCGGACTCTGGCTCGCCGGAATATCCGCGTGGATGCTCAGGACGAACGATACAATTTGCCCCTCGATCCCGTGCTTCCATGAGCCCCAGAAGTGGATGTCCTTCACCCAGCCCGTCTCGCTGCACTGCCAGTCATCGGCCAGAACGAGCGGCTGTGTGGCGTTCACATCCCATCCCGCCTCATCCGGAAGCTGGGGATAGTGCATCTTGTGCCCGTCGGCCGGCACCCAATCGGCGGCGGCCGGCCCGATCAAGACCGCCACCAAAAGAGTGAAACCCGCCAGACGGAGCAAGTGCGAATGCTTCATGCTTCCTCCACTGACATTCGTGACTGTACGATTCAGTTTTGCCGATATAGCGATTCCTGCTGACCGACCTCAGCGGATACGATGCCAAGCCGCGCGTGGAAGTTCTGCTCGACGGCGTCGTTCGACGATGTCACTTTAAGCAACAGCCATGCGTATCCGCTTTAATTAACGGGTTCTGACAGCACCTGTCAAGGTCTAATTCGCTCGCCGGGACAGGAGATGGATCCTTCACCCGGCCGGAGGTCGCCTCCGGGGACCGGGCGCACTGTCCGCGGTGCGCGTAACCCGCCGTGCGAGTCCATGTTGACTATCATCTTCCGCCCCCGGCGCCGCCGGCCCCCGCATTCCGGGCGCTGATTTTATGTTTGCGTCGGCCTACCCCAACCCCTATCGTGAAACCGGGAAAGAATGATGGGCCGATCCACGACGAGCGGGAGCAGCGTATGGCGGTGTATGCAAATGATCCTCTGAGCTTCGTCGGGATGCTGCGGCGCGGCGAACCGGCGCGAGCGGCGCGACCCTCGTAACCCCGTGTCTTCTGAAAGGAGATGGCTCATGAAGCAGTATGGTGCGGAGTTCATCGGAACGTTCTGGCTGGTTCTCGGGGGATGCGGTAGCGCCGTGCTGGCGGCCGCCTTTCCCGGCCTGGGTATCGGCCTTCTCGGCGTCGCCCTGGCCTTCGGACTGACAGTGCTGACGATGGCGTTCGCAATCGGCCACATTTCGGGCTGCCACCTCAACCCGGCTGTCTCGATCGGCCTTTGGGCCGGCGGACGATTCCCCGCCGGCAAGCTCTTGCCGTATATCGTGGCCCAGCTCCTGGGCGGGCTCCTCGCCGGCGGCATCCTCTATCTCATCGCCAGCGGCAAAGCCGGTTTCGACGTGGCGGCCGGGTTCGCCGCCAACGGCTACGGGGAGCACTCGCCGGGCGGCTATGCGTTGCCGGCGGCGCTGGTGAGCGAAGTTGTCATGACCGCCATGTTCCTCGTCGTCATCCTCGGCGCCACCGACAAACGCGCCCCCCAGGGGTTCGCTCCGATCGCGATCGGCCTGGCCCTCACCCTGATTCACCTGATCAGCATTCCTGTCACCAACACCTCGGTCAACCCCGCCCGCAGCACGGGCGTGGCCCTCTATGTCGGCGGCTGGGCCGTGCAACAGCTCTGGCTCTTCTGGGTAGCCCCGATCGCCGGCGCCCTGGTCGGAGCCGTCTGCTACCGTCTCATCGACAGGAGTCATACCTAGCGGCCGGCCCGGCCGGGCCGCACACACACACGAGGCAGCACTCACCAAACAAAGGATGGAACACATGATGAAGAAAGTCTCACGAATGGGGATCTTCCTCCTGCTGGCGCTCGCCGCGGCCGCCCCCGGGCGAGCCGCCGACCTCGCGGGCAAAACCAGCCTAGGAGTCAGGCTCCCGTTCGTCATCCCGCTGTTCGAGGGGAAGAACTTCCAGTACTATGAGTACCCCGGCCAGCGGCCGAGAAACATCCAGCCGTTCCTGTTGGGCTGGAATTTCGGGCTCGAACTGAAGTACGGTGTCTCCAACCGCGTCATGCTCGGACTCACCGGCAACTACTTCTATACCCACGACGATTCGACGACCGAGAGCGACGCGGGCAACCAGTTCCACACCAGCGAGCGCGCCCGGGCCAAGCTGAGCGCGCTGGCCTTCGGGCTCAACGCCTACTGGTACTTCCTCCCCGAGGCCCGGCTCCAGCCGTACCTCCTCGGCGGCGCCGGCATCGACCACTGGACCCTCACATCCACCGTCAACGAGGACTCGTCGCACAATTCGACGGATCTCAACCTCAAGATCGGCGCCGGCCTCATGGTCCCGCTCAACGACCAGTTCGCCGTCGACCTCCAGGCCAGGTACTCCCACAACGTCGTCGTCGTCTCCGAGGACTTCCCGATCGGGTTCTACGGTCAGGACACCTGGGGAAGCTACGATGACCGGCCGTTCCGCAGCTACCTGGAGCTCACGGTCGGACTCGCCTGCCTGTTCGGCGGCGAACCCGACACCGACGGCGACGGGGTGAAGGACTCGAAGGATCTCTGCCCCGGCACTCCGCTCGGCGTGGTGATCGACAAGGCGGGCTGTCCGCTCGACGGCGACGCGGACGGCGTGCCCGACTACCTCGACCAGTGCCCCGACACGCCCGCCGGCGTGGCGGTCGACGACAAGGGGTGCCCGCGCGACACCGACGGCGACGGCGTGGCGGACTACCTCGACAAGTGCGCCGACACTCCCGCCGGCTTCAAGGTCGACGCTGACGGCTGTCCGCTGGATGCCGACGGCGACGGGGTGGTCGACGAGAACGACAAGTGCCCCGACACCCCTGAGGGCGCTCCCGTGGACGCCGCGGGCTGTCCGCTCGATTCCGACAAGGACGGCGTGTTCGACTACCTCGACAAGTGCCCGGGCACGCCCGAGGCGATTCCGGTCGATGAAACGGGGTGTCCGAAGCTGATCAAGAAGGGAGAGAAGATCACTCTCCACATCAACTTCCCCACCAACTCGTTCGAGATCGACGAGGCGTCGAAGAGGACTCTCGACGGGGTGGCGCAGACGATGCTCTCGTTCCCGGATATCAAGATCCGCGCGGGCGGCTTCACCGACAACACCGGCAGCACCGGGCACAACCAGCGGCTGTCGGAGAACCGCGCCAAGGCGGTCACCGCCTACCTCGAGAGCAAGGGGGTACCGGCGGATCGGATGTCAGCGAAGGGTTTCGGCGAGGATCCCAAGTACTTCGTCGGCGACAACGCCACCGAGGAAGGGAAAGCCCTCAACCGGCGGGTGGAACTCGAATCAGTCGAGTGAGCACGACCGGTCGGTTTTGGAATGCGCGGAGGCGGCCGAACGGCCGCCTCCGTATTTCTTGGCCCCATCGCGGGGGACGACGCCGCCCGCCGCTTACCCAGGCGGCCTAGAGCGACCGCACCGCCCGCTCGTACGGCGTGAACCCGGGAATGCCCTTGTGCAGCGTGAGATCGGGCTTGTGAAAGGCCGGGTTGTCGTGAATCACCTTGAGCAGCTTGTCCCGCTCCTCCGGCGCCGCCAGGTGGGCGATCCCGACCGCCCGCTCCCCGAGCGACAGCCCGCGCGGATCGAACGCCCCGTACTCGGTGACCAGCACCACCTGGTCCGCCGGGATCGCCGTCGTGGTGATCCCCGAAGGGGAGCGGTCGACGATCTTGGAGATGCCCGCCCGCGTCGTCGACTTCAGCGCTATGATCGCCACCCCTCCGTCTGAGTACTGAGCCCCGCGGATAAAGTCGGCCTGCCCGCCGACCCCGCTGTAAATCTTGCGCGCGTCCAGCGAGTCCGCCCAGATGTTCCCGTGGAGGTCGACGCCGATCGCGCTGTTGACCGACACCATCCGCGGCTGCTCGGCGATCTGGAAGACGCTGTTGGTGTAATCGCTCGGCCGGATCTGCACCGAACTGTTGTAGTGGAGCCAGTCATACTGCGCCTGGCTCTCGGCGAGGAAGATCGACGACACCGCGAAATTGATCCGCGGCTTCCAGCGGTTGCTCACCGCTCCCGACTGGATCAGCCGGATCATCGCTCCCGCGAGCAGCTCCGTGTGGATCCCCAGGTTCCGGACGCCTTTGCGCAGCACGGCGTCGGTCACGGCCTCCGGCACTTCGCCGATGCCGTACTGGAGCGTCGACCCCGGTTCCGTCCCGGAGCCGTCGTGAATATAGAGCGCGGCGATGATCTCGCCGATCCGCCGCGCCCGGTCATCGGGCTCGCGGAACGGGCTGCGCGGCAGCTCGTAATCCGAATCGACGAGGAAATCGATATCCGCTTCCGGCAGCGTTGTCCCCACCACAAACGGCAACTTGCGGTTGCGCTCGGCGATGATCAGCCCGCCCTGGCGCTGAGCCGACCGAATCGCCCCCAGCGTCCCCTCCACGGTTGTCCCCAGACTGTAGTAGCCGCCGTTGTCCGGCCCCGCCACCGAGCAGAGCACGATGTTCGGCTTCACGACGTTCATCATGGTGCGCGGAATCTCCCGCAGGTGCATCGGATGATACTTCGCCCAGCCGTTATTGACCGCCTCCTTGGTCAGCCGGCTGTTGAAAATCACCCGGTGCGTCAACCCCTGGCATCGTTCCTCCGTGTAGAGCGCCGCGATCCGGTCGCCCAGGGGAAGCACGCAGTAGAGATCGATATCCCGGATCGCCGGATCGCGGGCCAACTGCCCGAGGATAACCTGCGGCGTGGCCGCGTTGCCGGCTGAGTAGATCACGCTTCCGGGTTTGAGAAAACTGGAGTTGATGACTTCTTCAACTTTCACGATTCGCATACAGACCTGCCAACACCTTCTTCTGCACGTTCATACTTAATCCCGGCCCCGGGGCATACCGGCGGCGGGCTTGTGAAAAATAACACAAGCCTGCCCGGGCCGCCACCCTTTTCTATCTGTCGGCGAAAATAAGGTCGGAACGAGAGCGCGCTCTCGCTCGATGGGTCGCCGCCGGGCTGCTTTGTCCCGACCGTGGCCACCCTGTCGCAGTCGAACCCGCCCGCCCTGCGCCGCTCAGCAGGCCGGCGGCGCCGGTCCGCCGCGGAAGACGTACGCAATCAGATACGTGATGTCAACCACCGTGATGTCGCCGTCGGCCGTCAAATCCGCTTCCTCCGGGCACGGCGGCACCGGTCCGCCGCGGAAGACGTAGGCGATCAGGTAAGTGATGTCCGCCACCGAGACCGGATTCATACCGCTGAATTTGTGGTCGACATTCCCCCGGTTCTCACAGCACTGACCGGAACTGAAATCCTGCCAGAACCCGGCGTGGACATTAACCCCGGTGGCGCTGGTCCAGCCTACGATCGGCTGGCCGATCGTGGCCGAGAACTGCAGCGCTCCGGCCGTGCCGCTGCCGCCCCCGCCTGCCATCACCTGCCAGTTGACCTGAGCCTCCGCGGGCTCCTGCCGCAAGGTCGGCTCCGCCGCCGCACTCGGCACCGGAGCGCTCTGACTCGGCGTCGTGACAACCTGAGGCACCGGCACACTGGTCTTCGCCGGTTTCCGCACCGCGGCCCCCGCGATGCCGGCGTAGGCCAGAATGCCGACCAGCGCCGCAACCGCAACCCTCACCACCGTTTGACGAGCGACCATTCTCATTGCGCACTCCTCTATCAGCGATCTGTCACGTTCGCAAGTAATCCAAGTGATCATTGAGCAGGACCGGAAGCTCGATTCCGTGTCGGTATGTCATGTCAGCCGATCGTCCTGCGTCTTTCCCGAACGGGCTGCCGTACCGAGGGTCTTCCGAATCGGGAACTCCTTGACAATATGCGCACTTTCCGGAAAAGGGCAACCGAAATCTTGCCGCCGTCGATAACCTCAGTCGCGCGGCAACCCGTCGCGCGCATTCCGCCGGCGTCCTCGGATGAATCCCGAGTCTTCTTGTCTCAAATCCCTCGTATGTCTTGGGTGCAGCCGCCGGGCGATCCTTTGGGCCGACCGCGCCCACCCGGCTTCACTTCATGCGGCATGTCGACAGCCCGCGCTTCTCCAGATACTGCTGGTGGTAATCCTCAGCCTTCCAAAACGATGAAATCGGTTCAATGGAAGTCGCAATAGGCCGCTCAAACCGGCCGCTTTTCTCCAATTCCTCCCTGGACTTGCGGGCCGCCGTCTCCTGCTCCGGCGTCTCGTAGAAAATCACTGAGCGGTACTGACTGCCGATATCCGGACCCTGTCGGTTCACCTGAGTCGGATCGTGGCAGTCCCAGAACACCCTCAGCAAGTCCTCATATGTTACTTCGGTCGGATCATACTCGACCTGAACCACCTCGGCGTGCCCGGTCGTGTCCGAGCAGACCTGCTTGTAGGTCGGGTAGACGGTATGCCCGCCGGCGTATCCGACGGCCGTCGCTCTGACCCCCTTGAGCTGCCGAAAGGCTGCCTCCACGCCCCAGAAACAACCCGCACCGAATGTTGCTTTCGCCATATCGCCTTTCTCCGTGGAATCCGTCGATTTCGCTGCAGCCGTCGAGCCGCTCGCATCCCCTGTCGGTGGCTCTTGTGCCGCCCACGAGACGGACCCGGCCGACAGTGCGGCGGTCAGGAGTACACCAATGAATACGGTCCTATGAGTCTTCACGACGGTTGCCTCTGCTTTCGGGGCGCCATTTCCGCGGCCCCGCTTTCTTCCCCCCCCACAATCACTCCGGCTCGGTCAGGTCGAGCGCCATCACGATCGAATGCCGGCTGTAGGGAAGCGGTCCAAACTCCGACGTATCCACGGGCATGAAACCGAGCGATCGATAGAGGTGGTTGGCCGCCTCCAGGCGCGGGCTGGTCGCCAGGATCAGCGTCTCGGCCCCCAGTTGAGCGGCGCGGGCGATCGCCGCCCGGCACAGCCGCCGGCCCACCCCCCGGCCCTGGAATTTCGGCGACACCCCCATCTTGGCCAGCTCGAACTTGCGCTCCGTGTGCTTGATGAGGGCGCAGGTTCCCGCGACGTCCTCGCCGATCAGGGCGAACAGCACGCACCCCCCCCGCCCGATTACCTCCCGCTGGGGATCGGCGAGCACGATACGGTCGTACGGCTCGACCGAGAAATAGCGCTCGAGCCATTCGTAGTTCAATGCGCGAAAATGCTCGCGGTATTTCGGCCGGTAGTCTTCAATCAGGATCTCCTCGGCCGAAGGTTTCTTGTGTTCCTCCGTCATCGTCCCGCCCCGGTTCGGTTATCCCGCCCGCCGCCGTCGCTTGTCCACGAGGATAGTCCCGCGACACCGTCGGGCCCGGCAATGGCAGGGATACCGCCGTTTGAGTTCTTCAGTAAGCGCCTCATCCAGATCGTACTGGTAGTCATAGGTCAGCTCCACCCCGGGCTGGATATTGCGGGCCGCATAAATGAATATCCTTCCGTCCACGTCGACCGCCTCGCAATTGGGATCGCACGAGTGGTTGATATAACTCGCCGCGCTTCCCCCGACGGCGCCGTCGATTATCGTATTTTCGTCGACTTCGAACAGGAAGGTATGGTGGCGGTCCATCGCCAGGTCGTCGTAGCGGCGGTCGACCTCCTCGGGGGTTATTCGTTCCCCGGCGTACTCGATAATGCGCTGACCCTTCCGGATCCGGCGCAGGGCGAACACTCCGCGCCCCTGGATGCGGGACTCACGGACTTCGATCAGGTCGTGGCGCCGTCGTTTGCGACCGGTCATAACGGTATGCACGTTTGATGGTTTTCCGCCCGAACTTCTCACCCTTTAACGCCGCCCCAATAAATGTGGTTCCACCGTTCCCGTCCACCGGAATCTGTCGAGCAGCGGTCGCCCGGGCCCCGGCCGGCGAACGTCCATCTCGGGCTGGATACTCCGTCAGCCGCCTGCGCTGTCGCGCGCAGGGGCGTGGTTACGAGGTCGATCGAGGCGCCGCCGGCCCGGCTGAGTTTCCCCCGGACTGCGGCTGGAAACTCCGGCCGCGGCGGCTCCCCTGCCGCCCGCCCAACCTCTGATTTCTCCCCGTCCTGGGACGGCCCGGTCGGCGCCGGAGTGCAGGGACGCCCCTCTCCGGCGGGGTTTGAATCATCGCGCCTTGGCAGACGAGGGAGACCTACGCGAGGTTCACTTTTCGGTCTTGACCACCACAATTGTGCAGTCGGCAACCAGTGCGGCGATCGCCCCCAGGGCGGCCAGCACCGGGAGCAGGAGCGCCCCCACGGTCGCGACCGTGACCGGAATCTCAATCAGCGACTTGCCTTCCTCGTTCTTGATAATCACGTGGCGGACGTTCCCCTCGTGAATCAGCTTCTTGACCGTCTCCACCAGTTGTTGACCGGTCACCTTGAATTCTTCCGTGAACGTCTTCTCTTCGACCATGGGGCACCTCTCAGGATTGACGTGATCCGTGGCGGGCGGCGGTCCCCGCGGCGTGCGCTGCGGGATGGCCCGGATACTTCCAGGCGGCAAGGTAGAGCGCGCTCCGTCCGGTGGCAACGGGTTTTCTCGATGCGGACGCCGTCTCACCGCGCCGCGGAGGTTCCCTGCTCCCCGGCCCGGCGCCGAACGCCCCGCCCGCCGACCTTCACCCGTATGCCGCGCGGCCGGCCGCATCGGGCCTGCCGTTCGACAAAGCTCCCTGGCGTCCGGGGAGCACCCGGCGATCCGGGAAAATGGAGCGCCGAAGATCGTTTCCGATCTCCGGCGCGCCGTACCTGTGCCCGGTTGTCGGTTCGCAGTCCGCTACGGAATCAGAACCCCGTCGATGATGTGGAGGACGCCGTTCCTCGCGGCGACATCCACAAACAGCACGGTGGCGCTGTTGACCTTCACGTTGCCGTCCACGACCGCGATCTCGACCGTCCCGCCATTGGCCATCGCGGCCTCTGTCAGCGTGACGACGTCGGCGGCCTTGAACACTCCGGAAGTCACGTGGTACAGGAGGATGTTGCTCAACGTCGCCGGATCCTGAAGCAGAGCCTCAACCGTTCCCGCCGGAAGAGCCGCAAAAGTCTGTTCCGCCGGTCCAAACAGGGTGAACGGACCGTTGTACATCAGGGTGTTCTTGAGACCGGCCAGCCGGGACACCGTGTAGAGCGACAGATACTTGGTGAACCGGTTCAGCTTGCCGCTCCGGACCGCCTGGGCGATCCAGCCGGAACCGAGAGCGACGCCTTGGCCCCAAGCGGGTTCATCCGCGCCGAGGAGGAGGCGCCGGGAATGAGGACGGCATCGATCACATGGATCACGCCGTTGGTGGCCTTGATGTCGGTCGCCGTGACCACCGCGTTGTCGATCCTGACCGTGCCGTCGCCGCCGAGAGTAATAGTGACGCTGGCGCCGTTGAGAGTCTCGGCGCTGGACAGCCTCACGACCTGATCCGCGGTGACCGCACCCGGCACCACGTGGTAGGTCAGGATAGCCGTCAAAGCATCCTTGTCGGCCAGCAATGCTTCGACCGTACCGGCCGGGAGCTTGGCAAAAGCATCGTCTGTGGGGGCAAACAGCGTGATCGGTCCCGCACCCTTGAGCGCATCGACGAGATCAGCGGCTTCAGCCGCGGCCAGAAGAGTCGTGAAATTGCCGGCCGCCGCGGCCGTCTCGACGATGTCCATGGTGGGATTCGGAGAACCGCTGTTCATCGGATTCTCGTCGTCGTTGCTGCAGCCAGTCATGCCGATCGCCAGGGCAGCCACAAGGGCCGTCATCAGTGTAAACTTCCGGGTGAACATCTTTTTGCTCCTTACTATACTATGAACGTTTTCTTTTGTTTTCGGTATTCGTCCGCATCTGTCGGTGTTGCGGCCGGCTAGGCCACCCACCGGCGCTGAATGGCCTTCCACTGAACCACTTGATAGAGAGCCCCCAAACCGACCACCATATACACCAGCCGGCTCAAGAGGGTGGCGTCGCCGAGCAGTGTGGCGACCAGGTCGAAATGCAGGAGGCCCACCAGACCCCAGTTGAGTCCCCCGACTACCATCAGGGCGACAGCGATCACGTCGAATGATTTCATTCCAGTACTCCTTTTTGCGTATTCTGTTCATTATTTGTCTAAGTTCTGACTTATGTAACTCCGAAGCTGGCGGATCGGTTCACGAAAAAGGAGAAAATGGCGAAAAATATCATAACCAATTGTAATCACACTAGTTATGTTATATTCTCATGGGCTATGTCAGGTTCACGATGATCGCCAAAGTGTCCATATTATTGAACAGATACGAGACGGGTGAATCACTCGACAGCACTGCCGGTGGCCTGCGGGGAGATCGCCAAAGGCAGCAGGGCCGAAAAACGCCTGCGCGGAGGGCCACCGCCGCGTGCGCGATTCGATTGCCCCGCCGTTAGGCACGCCGTCCGTTACAGCCATCACCAGGTATCTGAGTAGTGTCCTCGTGTCAGATAAGACAAGAGCGGGGCGCGGAGTCGATCCGAGAGTACTGCGACAGCTCATCATGAGTTGTCTTACTCAGAATGTCAGGGCCGGCGATCGGAGAGTCACCCGGTCCCCGCCGACGCCCGGCGTCGGCGACGGAATGTCTATGCCCGATTAGGGAGTCGGGGGCTTGTCGCGCCCCGGTTGCAGGCCCTGCCGCGTGGCCCGGAGTCTTGTCGATGTGAGGGACACCGCAATTCTTGGCGAGACTATCGTGCGAGCTATCATCAGGGAGTGAGCATCGAGCTCCGCGGGAGGTTCGACCGACTTCAAAGTATCGTTTGAAACGAGGTCCGGGATATGAGTATCTTCCGGTATGCATGAACCTCACCGCAGTACCACCACTGTAAAGGAGGAGTATCATTGGACAATCGAATAATTGTATCAACGATTCTTATCGCCGTCTTCGCCATGGCTGTTCCCGGCCTGGCCGACTCGACCTCCCAGAAGGCGGAAAAGACTTATAAGATTCACGGGTTTCTGGGGGAGTCATCGACGGTGGCGGCGCCCAACAAGACTGTCACGCTGCTCGATGCCGACAGCAACACGGCGCTGGCTAATACCAACAGCAACTTCTTCGGAAAGTACGCCTTCAAGAAACTGCCGCCAGGGCACTATCTCGTCAAAGTAGCCGAGAAAGTCATGGAGGTCTATCTGATCGACAAAGACATTCGTCTCGATGTCGACTTGAGCGCCAATGACGGGACCATGAACTATGCCGCAGGGGCCGCGGCGCAGGCCGCGAAGCCGGCCGAAAAGTAAGGCGAGGGGACTCCCCCCGGCCGGCCGGAGGGGGACACCGATCTCGCCAAACAATTCTCCGGCAAGTACTACAGCTACACCGGAGGCTCGACATTGGGCGGCGGGGGCGGTTCGGAAAGTCAGATCGCTTTCTGTCCCGACGGCAGCTATTTCGAAAGTTATGAGTCGGGCTACTATGGTTCCGGGCAATGGGGGCAGGCGGGCCAAAGCCGCGCGAGCGGCACCTGGTCAATCACCGGCACGATCGAAACCGGGACGATCACCATCACTTACGCCAACGGAAAACAAGAGACGGTACGCTACGAGACGACCGGTGAGAGCGGCTGCTACAAATTCGGCGGCCGGTTGTACTGCTACAACGGCGCCTGTGATTAGGAGGAGAGCATCTATTATTGTGGATATTCCGGCGTGAGGTTCCAGATCCGATTGCGCCACTCCTCGGTTGGCGGAAGCGTGCTCGGAGAGGGTCGGTTGCCAGAGTGCCACGGGAGGCAGGTGAGCCTGTTCCTGACACACGGTGTGATCAGCGTCTCGACCATCCGGACCGGTTCATGACCGGTGACGCCGGTTATGTCGGCAACGTCTGCTCATCGACCGGGTGAGGTTACCCGCCATCACAAGGAACAGCGGAGCTGAGTGCGGCGTGCAGAAGTTCCGCCGGGCGACAGCCGGCGGATTTCGTTTGCCTTATCCGGCATTTGAGTTACTTTGACGGCAGAACTGCGCCCCCAGGGAGAACCATGAAGCGGTCGCACCTGTCCGATCAGCAGCTGTGGGAAAGCGTGCTCGTGGGCAAAGCCCGGGCCTGGGACGAGCTTGTCAGCCGGTACGGGCCGCTCGTCTACGCCGTGTGCCGCCAGGTGGGCATCAGCGAGTCCGATGCCGCCGATGTATTCCAACACTCCTGGATTGCTCTCTACGAAAACCGCTTCCGTCTCGAGGACCCGACCCGCATCGCCTCGTGGCTGCTGACAACCGCCAAACGGGAGGCCCTGCGGTACCGGCAGAGACAGGCGCGGCTGCAGTCCGATGACTGCCTGGCCGAACGGGCCGACGAGCGACCGCTGCCGGACGAAGAGCTCCGGCGCCTCGAGCTCCAGGCCCGGCTGGAGCTCGCCCTGCGGTCGATCGACCGGCTGTGCCGCGATCTCTTGCGGGCGTTCTTCTTCGCCGGGGAGGATCAGTCGTACGAGCAAATCGCCGCCGCCTTCCACATTGCCCCGAACTCGCTGGGCGCCAAGCGGCGCCGTTGTCTGGATAAGGTGCGCGCCGTGCTCATCCGTCTGGGATATCTGGAGGAACGGAAATGACCCAGACCGCCTCTGTTCTAGCGGAGAAGGAGTGATCATGAGCCCAGAGAAGCACCTGACTCGGAAGCGGCTAATCGAAATTGCGCGCGCGGGCACTCCCCCGTCGGATTCTCACTTGGCCGCCTGCGACGTGTGCCGGGAGGCGTACGAGATGCTGTCCCGGTACTACTCCCTGATCGGCCGCCCTCCCCTTCCCGCACCACCGGCCGACTTCCTGAGGCGGGCCAGGTCAATCGCCCGGGAAGGTGCGCCGTCGGGTGCCCGACTGGTCGAGGTGGCCGCGCGTCTGGTATTCGATTCCTGGGCGGCGCCGGCGGCGGTCGGCGTGCGCGGACCGGCGGTCGAAAACGACCGCCGCCTGCACTTCGAAGCGGCTGGGGTCGCGGTAGAGCTGCGGGTTGAACAGAAAGAGACCGGGTGGTCGTGCATCGCGCAGTGCGTCGGCACCTCCGACCGATTTGTCATAGAGACCGACGCAGAAGTGGTCTATCCGGATGACCTCGGGGTATGCCAGTGGCGGGCGCCGCGCCCGCCCGCCCGCCTTGTCGTGCACACCGCCGCAACCCGCGTCATTGTCTCCAGACTCCAATGGAAGCGAACGAGACGGACATAGCGGCGCGGCGGTTCCTGCGCACGGGATCGACCGGGGTTCACGGCGAGAGCGCCGTGGCCGCCGCCTGTGAGAAGCTGATCCAGAAGGCGTTTCGCACGTCGATTCGCCGCGCGCTTGGACTGGCCGAGCGGTTTCACGCCCGGGCGCAGGCGCACGGCGGACGGGTACTGGGGCAGACGGCCTGGCGCTCGCTCGGACGGATGCACCACTTCTCCGGCCGGCACGCCGAGGCGCGGCACTGCTACCGGGCCGCGCGCACGCTCTGCGGCGACGACTTGTTGATCCGCGGCCGCATCGACCGCACGCTCATCGACATCAACATGTACCTGGGCAATGACCGGGCGGCCGCCGCCGCCGGCCGCGCTGCCCTCCGCGCCTTCAGCGCCCTCGAGGCCGAGTCCGATCTGGCGCAGACGCGCGTCAACCTGGGCAATCTCTACCACCGCCGGGACAAACCGGTCGAGGCCGACCGGCTCTACCGGCAGGCCGCCTTGTTTTTCGCGCGAAGCGGCAACAAACTGGCCCTGGCCCGCACCAACTACAACCGGGCCAACGTACTCGTGCAGCTCTTCCAAATGGACGAGGCCGAGAAGCTCTACCGGGACGCCCTCGCCGCGTACACCGAGTCGGGGTACGAACTCGATGCCTGCGATACCCGCTACGCTCTGGCCTGGCTGAATCTTCTGACCGGCCGTTTCCACCAGGCCCTGTCCGACCTCGCTGCATGCGAGGCAACGTATCGGACCGCGGGCGATCCCCGCGGCGTGGCGCTCTGCCTGCTTGACCGGGCGGAAGTGTTTCTCCAGTTGGGGCTCTATCGAGACGCCCTCGACCTGGCCGGCCGGGCGGGGAAACGGTTTCGGACGCTGAAGCTCGAATATGAGTCGGGGAAGGCGCACCTGTTCGCGGCCTATGCGCTGACCGGCCTCGGCCGAAAGGACCGGGCCCGGGCGGCGTGGGCCAGAGCCGAGCAGGGGTTTGCCGCCCTTCGGCATGCCGGGTACCTGGGAACCCTGCACCTGCTGCGGACGGATCTCGACCAGGGATCGCCGGGGACGCGGCAGACCGCGCTGCGCGCGGCGCGCCGATGCTTCGACCGGGCGGCGCTGTTCTTCTGGCAGGCGGTGTGCGATCTGAAGGCGATCGAACTGAGCGGACGCACGCCGGTCTACCTGGCGCGCCTTCGCCGCAATCCGGCCGCGTGGTGCGTGCCCCATCTCTACGCCGCCTGGCAGGTGGCGGAGGGGGACCTTCACCTCGTCTCCGGGCGGCGGGCGGCGGCGCTCACGGCCTGGCGGAAAGCGGCCGACCGCCTCGATCTGGTCCGATCGGCGCTGCCGCCGATGGAATTGCGCAACCAATATGCGCGCGCGGCGAAGTCGCCGCACGAGCGCCTGGTAGAATCGTATTTCAGCGACACCCCGCGCGAGGCGGCGGCCTGGTCGGAAAGGGCCAGGACGGCCGGAATCTGGAACGCCGGCGCCCGACACCCCGCCCTGGCGGCCGCCCGCCGGCGGGTACAGCAGAGCCTCGGGGCGCTGTCGGCACGGGTGCAGACGCTGGCGCAGGAACTCATGATCCCCGCGCATCGGTCCATAGGTGCCGGCGCCGCTCTCCCCTCGGCCGCCCGGCTGAACTTCCTCCGCCGCGAGATTCGCGAGTGCCTGCTGACGATCGACCAGGCTCCAACGGCGGAGGCTCTCGACACCTCCCGATTGGGCGCCCGCATTGCGGCCGCGTCGCGGCAGGCGCCCATCGTGCAGTTTCAGGTAGCCGGCGGCGACATCCTCGCCTTTGTCCACGTCGGGGGAGAGGTCGCCACCCGCCGCTTTGTCGGCGGGCGGGAGCGCCTCGAGCGCCTGGCCGAGCGGTGGCGATTCTGCATCGAACGAAACGTCGTTCGCCACGCGCCCGCGCAGGAGAGCCGAACGCCGCTGGAGCAGGCGCTTTGGCGCGAGTTCGGCGCCTGGCTGTGGGCAGCGCTGGAGATCCCGGACGAGGCGGCACAGGTCATTATCGTTCCCGACGGTCCGCTGGCCAACCTCCCGTGGCAGGCGATCGAGTGCGACGGCGGGCTGTTGGGCGAACGCCACGCGCTTGTGCTGGCCCCCAGCCTCCGACACCATTGGTTCGCCCGCACCCGTCCGGGCGCCGGATTGCCGATACACCTCTTCCGCGGCGCCGGATCCGACCTGGCGTCCGCCCAGGGCGAACTTGCCCGCCTCGCGGCTCTTGCCCCCGGGCGCACGATCATGCATGCGCCCGCGACCCGGGCGTCGTGGCCGCAGGAAGGCGAATTCTTCATCTGGCATTACGCCGGGCACGCGCAACTGGTGGTCGAAAATCCCTTCTATTCCTACCTGCGGCTGGAGGACGGTCCGCTCTTTGCCGCCGATTTTCAGATCCGCTCGTGCCGCGTGGAGTTGGCGACGCTCGCGGCCTGCCGCTCGGGCGAGGAGGTCACGCTGCCCGGCGAAGAATCCACGGGCTTCGTGCGGGCACTCCTGGAGATGGGTGCGCGCAACGTCCTTGCCGGGCGGTGGCCCGTTCTGGATCAGTCGACCGCCCTGTACATGGAGCACTTTTATGCCGAACTACTGAGCAGCAAATCGCTGGTTCAGGCGATGCACAATGCCGAGCGCCGGACGCGGCTTAAATACCCGTCCGCCTATCACTGGGCCGCCTTCGGCCTGCACGGCGCCGGCTTTCTCGGAGAGGACCATGCGAAGACTCCTTAAGATCCTGTCCCTGATCGGGATCGTGCTGTTGACCGGCCCGAGGCCGGCCATGATCCGGGCCGACGCGGAGCGGCCGAACCACACGCCCGGCGATGTTGTCTGCCGTGTCCTCCCCGGTTCGACAATCGAGGAGATCAACCAGACCTACGGTACCGCCGTCAAGGGACACCTCCCGGTCACCGACGTGTACCTCCTGATGATCCCTCAGGGCCAGAACCCCGACACGATTGCGGCCCGGATCGACGCTGATGCGCGGGTGGACTTCTGCCGCCCCAACTACTATCTCGCGGCGCCGGAGGGGTTTCAGCGGAGTTCACCGTTCGTCGATGCCGAGCTGATCGGTACTTTTGAAGACCAGCCGGCGGCTGTGACGCTCGATCTGGCCACCGCCGCCCTGGTGTCGACGGGGGCCGGCGCACGCATTGCGCTGATCGACGGCGGCGTCGCCGCGAACCACCCGGTATTCGCCTCGTTCCCCGGCGACCTGGTCAGTCGCTGGGATTACCTGGAGGAGGATTCCGTGGCGCAGGCCGACACGGCCGGTTCCTGCGCCGCTCACGGCACGTTTGTGGCCGCCGTTCTCCAATTGGTCGCACCCGGCGCCGATGTGTACGTCTACAAAGTTCTCGATACGGCCGGCCAGGGCAACGCCTACGCCATCGCAGCCGCCATCCTCCAGGCGATCGACGACGGCTGCGACGTGATCAACCTGAGCCTGGGCATGACCCGGGTCGATGAGAGTCTCGATGACGCACTGCGCACGGCCCGGCAGTCCGGCGTGAGCGTCGTGGCGTCCGCCGGCAACGATTCCACCAATCTCGCCAGCCTCTTCCCCTTTCCGGCCTCGCGCTCCAACGTCATTGCCGTTGCCGCGCTGGACTCGGTCAACGTGAAGGCGGATTTCTCCAACTACGGGGTGCGCATCGACGTGTGCTGCCCCGGTACGCGGGTCTATTCGGCCTACGCCGACACCTTGTTCGCCTGGTGGGACGGGACGAGCTTTGCCGCGCCCATGGCGGCGGGCGTGATCGCCTGCCTGCGCAGCCGGCACCCCGGTCTGACACCCGAGCGGATCGACACGATCCTGGCGCGGTCATCCCACAACGTCGATTCGCTCAACCCGGGTCTGGAAGCGCAGTTGGGAGCCGGGCTGATTGACCCGCCGGCGGCGCTGGCGCTGGCCGGGCAGATCACCCGCGGCGATGTCACGCTCGACGGCAGGGTCGACATCAACGACCTCACCGCGCTCGTGAATTACCTGTTCCGCGGGGCCACACTGGACGTGCTCGCCGACGCCGACGTCTCCTGCGACAGCGCCGTCAACATCGCCGATCTGACTCTGCTCGTCAAATACCTCTTCCTCGGCGCCGCCATGCCCTGCGGCGCGTGAGGACCGGCTTCGCCTTGTCCTCGTTCCGACGCCGGGACGCCCCCGCGGCCCCCGGCGTTTCTGCTTGATTTGCCGCACCGCAATTCCGCCGCGTCGATCCGAACTCCCTGCACGAAACATTCCCCGCCGCCCTCTGCTTAACAGGACACGAGGCAAGCGAGGACAACAAACGTTTAATACTCTGTCAAGGAGGTTTCATGAACGGACGGACGAAGTGGCTCTCGCTGATGGGAGCGGGCCTGCTGTTGACGGCGATGATCGGCTGCAGCGAATCGCCCACGGCACCGCAGACCGGAGGGAGCGACGGCACGGCAGTCGAATCGAAGGCGCCCGCCGCCGACTCGCTGCAGCTCCGCGCCCGCGTACAAACCGTCGACCAGAACCGCCTCAGACTCACCCTGGAAGGGGAAACCGACACGGTGGCGACCCTGCAGAACTGCCAGATTGTCCGGTACAGCGGCTTCTCGGAAGCTCCCGTCCCCTTCACGGAAATCCGGGTGAACGACTCGGTCGAAGTGGCCGGTCACCGCTACCAGAACGCCTGCGTGAACGCCTACCGGATCGGGATCTGTGAGGAACCGGGAGCGGTGCGGTATGCGGCGCGCGTCGAGACGGTCAACCGGGACCGCCGCATGCTGACTTTCGCCGGGAAACCGGATTCTGTCATCGCCAACCTGAACTGCGCGGTAGTCCGCCTCAACGGTAACAGCGAGGCGCCCGTCCCGTTCGACGAGATCAATCCGGGCGATTCCGTGCAGCTCTATGGCGAGCGCAACCAGAACCGCTATGTCTACGCCCGCCACCTGGGCGTGTGCAGCCCCGGCGGAGGCGGCTATGATGTCGCCGTGCGGGACACGATCACCTCAATCGACTACGCCGCCGGCACCTTCACGATCGCCGGCCGCACCGAACTCATCACCGTGGACTCCGAGACCGTCATATGGACCAACCTCCGGATCCTCCACGAACAGCCGGATGAAAACGGGCGCGACCGCATGGGTATGGCGCTGTCGGACGGCGGCAATTTCTATCGCTCCGACCACGACTCAATTCTGGCCTTCACCGACGTCGCGGTCGGCGACGTGATAGAATTGCGGGCCGACATCGTCAACGAAACCACCCTCCGTGCGGCGGTGATCAAACTGACGCCCGAGTGTCTGAGCCGCTGCCTCGCCTTCAGCGACCGCCTCGCGACGATCGATGTCGCCGCTCGGCTCGTCACCTTCGAAAACGAGACGCGGATCTGCTGGGTCTGCCCGGGGGCGAAATTGCGGGATCGTGACGGAGCGGAGATCACCCTCGCCGATTTCGCGGTCGGCGATTTCGTTGCCGTCAAGGGCTATCCCCTGGCGGGCGATACGTTGAAGATCTCCCAGATGGCGCTGACGGCAGAACCGTAGACGTCTCCACCACAAAGTCGGTGAGACGCCCTCGGCGTCCGGACTCCCTCCCCGCCGGACGCCGATGCTTTCGTCGCTATCCGGGCAGGCATGGAGAGAGTAGACCGGTCTTGAGCTGGACGGTCTCAGGATGGAGGGCCGGATCAGGGTCCGGCCTTCCTCTTTGTCTTTTTGGCGCGTTCCCCCGCCCGCCCTCCGGACCCGGCTATCCCGTGGCTGAGGGGGGAGCAAGCTCACGCACGAAGTCGCCCGGCTGGTGCGCAGGTATCTTCTCGGTTCGGGGGAGGGACTCGCTCACGGCCACTGCTTCCCCACGACCGGATTGCCCGGCGCACAGCCTAATCCGGAGCCCTCCATCACGCAGCATGGCGTATCCATCACGCTCCCCTCGCGGCCGGGCGCAGGGTCGGAGCCAAGGGGAACCGAACGCCGGATGCCCGCCTGGAATTTGACTTTCACAAGAACTCGCCGGGCCTGCGGCCGGGGTCGCCGGAAACCTCCTTGCCCCGTTGTGCTCTTGCGCCTGGTGACGCCGAACCGGGCAGGCGAATTTCGGCCGGGCCGACGAAAAAAGCGTGGACAGATTTGTTGGACAGAGCATATATTGGGGCAGCACCCACAGCTGCGGCGTCCGTCCTCCGGCTACGATACGGGGGGACGGGCTGTCGAAGCAACCAAGCCGTCGTGTCCTTCGGGAGAGGAGGTCGTCGCGTTTGGCTCTGGGGTGAACTCCCTCCTCATCAGTGTTTTCAAATCAACCCTAAGGAGAGGTCTCACATGAAAAGGCTATTACTGGTTCTGAGTCTGTTGGGCATGATGACGGCGTTCTTTGGTTGCTCGAACGACCCGCAGACGACCGGTCCCGCTGTCGGCCAGGACACCCCCGGTACCCTGGTTCAGCGCCCCGAGTTCATCGATAACCGCCCGGATGCGGTGAAAGCTGCATTCACCAAGCTGGGCACACCCATTGAGTCGTCTGACCGGGTGGTCGCCGACGGCTTTTCCGCCGCCGATCCCAACCCGACCCCGGCTCACAAGTATGCGTATGTCATCGGGATCTCCGATTACGACGGCACGGCCAATGATCTGAATTTCTGCGATGACGATGCGCGCGATGTCATAGCGTTCCTGAACAGCCAGGGTTTCACCGTGCGCAGCGACATTGACTACAGCGCCTCGGCGGCCAACATCCAGGCGGGCCTGATCTGGTTGCGCGACGCGGCGGTTCCCGGCGACGAGGTGGCCTTCTTCTATTCCGGCCACGGCACCAAAGTGCGCCCGTCGGGTGGTTCGAGCATTATCTCGCGGGACCTGTACTACCTGACCCACGCATACGTCATGGGCTACCTCAACGCGGCCAACTGCACGAAGAAGACGATCAATCTCGATGCCTGTGTCATCGGCGACTTCCATGCCGACTGCAAAACCGGCACCGTGCTCTCCACCGCCTCCGTATCCAAATACTCCTACGACGCCCCCGATCTGCAGAATGGCGCCTGGACCTATTTCTTCCTGGACGGCGCCATCAATCAGGGGTTGGCGTACAACGAAGCGATCTCTACGTATGCCGAAGTGAACATGAAAGCCTGGGCGACCGCGAACAGACTCAAAGTCGATCCCAAACACACCGACATGTACACCGGCGATCTGGATATCTGACCCCTCTTCGCCTGTTCCTGAGTAATGACAGCCCGCTTCCTCGGAGGCGGGCTTGTCATTTGGGGTGGGCAGGGGGGAGCGCGCGTGAGTGCAAGTCTCTCGTCGGACCGCTCCGCCCAAAAGAACCACCGCGGACTGTTTTTTTCTGTTATCCGGACGAACGGATTTCCAGGCAAGCTCCCTCTGATAGCCAAGAGGTGAACTCGGAACCAGGAACCTGAGCGGCTGTGTCAACGGCTGGCACGAGTATGGCGGGTTCCGGGCTGTGGGTGCTACACAGCAGAGGCCGGGGACCGCGCCCGGCCTTCCTTTCAGCTTCATCCCCCCGAGCGACCGCCCGACGGTCTGCCACGAGCGGCGTTGCCATGACAGCCTGGGGGGGATCAGCCGCCGGCGGTCTTCCCGACACGACTAACAGCCAGAAACGCCACTCATGAATTGTCTGCTTGACCAGCGAGTGTACGTTGCGTCGCCTCGGGTGCGGCCTGCCACCGCATGGGCGAGATGGTGGCGCGTTGGAACTTGATCTTATCCACCGCCTCGGCGAGGTGGGCGTAGATCACGGTCGTCGGGATGTCCGAGTGGCCCATGAGCTTCTTGACCGTGGGCAGGTCGACCCCGGACATGACCAGGTGGCCGGCGAAGGGGTGGCGGAGGGTATGGAGCCTTCGAACTTCACGCTCACCGACTGAGGCCTCTCCCCCACTTACGAGAAGCCCTTCAGCTACCTTGCCGAAGAGCCCAAAACTGAAATATGGCGGAGGAGGTAGGATTCGAACCCACGGTGCCCTCGCGGGCACAACGGTTTTCAAGACCGCCGCTTTCGACCACTCAGCCACTCCTCCGTTCCGTTATGTCTGTCTCGTCCACTTCGGCCGCCCTTCCCGCCCTGCGTCCGTCTTCCGAACCCCCTCGTCGTCCAAGCGTCCGGTTCAGCGGATTGCCCGCCCCGGTTCCGCACCTTTCCTGCGCTGCACCCGGCGCGGCCGTGTCCCGGCGCTCTTACGCAGTCAGCGCCGCACTCGTTTTGCCTGCGGGCCGCCCTCAAGGCCAATGTGCGAACGGCTGCCGTCGGCGTTATAGATCAGCGTATCGCCGCCATTTATACCCGGGGATCCCTTGGTGAGACGGAAATCCGCCTCTCCCGCAAACAGCGGGTCGCCGTTGAGATTCCCGTTGATGCCGGACTGATCCCAGATTGCCTCGTAGTTGCCGTCCTGGTTGCCGTAGACGATGTTGAACCGGAACTCCCACTTGGCCCAGTCGCCGTAGTTCCAGACTCCCACGCACGGACACACCCATTGCTCGCGCCAGCCGTTGGCGGTGATGATATTGTTGGCGATCCGGCCGCGGGCCTCGCTCGACCAGGGCGCCACTCCGCAGTTGCCGTTGTGGTGCACGACATTGTTGGCAATATCCATGTACGAGGCGCCGGTCGCGATGATTCCCCACCCGAGATTGTCGTGCACGAGGTTGTTGCGCGCGATCACCCAGGAGGTTCCGAACGCCCCGATTCCTTTCCAGTAGCCGCTGATGTCGTTCCGGTAGGCCGCACAGGTCGCATCCCAGGTCACGCCGATCCCGGCGCCCCGGCCGTCCCGTATCACGCAATCGGTCACGGTCGCCGCCGCGCCCCGGTAGAGCGCCACGCCGTCCCAGCCGTTGTCGACAATCCGGCAGTCCCGGATCTCGATCTCGGAGCCCTCCCGTCCGAACACGCCTCCGATGCCGACCACGACTGAATCCAACCGGTGCGTGTTGCCCGCGATGGTGACGCCGGAGATGTCGACGCGCGAGTTGCGCACCACGATCCCGGCGTCGGTCGCGTTCCCGTCCTTGTCCCGCCGTCCCCCGGTGATCGTGAGGTTGGCGATGCGCACCTCCGGGCAGTCGACGATGAACAGCCCGTAGCCGGCGTTGGTCTCCAGCCGGCTCTCGGTGCGGCTTTCTCCGATCAGCTCGAGCGACTTGCCGCGGATAATGAACCCGTGGGACGCCTCCACCGGCGTGTGCGGATCGAGGCAGTTTCCGCAGAGCGAGTCGGTAAACAGGCGCGGGCGGGCGCTGAAAGTCTTCGCCGCGATTACAATAGTGTCGCCGCTCGCGGCGTAGTTGATCACCGACTGCAGGTCGGAGCCGCGTTCCACGGTGAGGCGCTCCGCCGCCGCCGGCAGAGCCGCGAAAAGCACGAGCACACTGAACACCAGTCTCTTTCGCATACGCCGTATTAAGCGCTGCGCGGCGGCGGCGGGCAAGCAAAAAGCCGCCGGGAGGCCGGGCCACCGCCGCGGCCGCAGAATGTGATTCCCCGCGCCCCGCGCGCCGCCCAGATTCCCGCTGATGGCCCACTATGCCGCTCTCCTGCTGTCCCGCCAGGCGCTTCGGCCGTGCGCCGCCGCTCCGTGGGTGCGGCAAACCATGGCCGCCCTCGACTGGCTCCGCGCCGAGGGACTGACTGTGATCAGCTCTGTGGGGATGCCTACCTGGGAGTTGATTTGTGCCGCCGCCGGTCTGCGCGGTGTGCCCCAGGTCGTGATCGTTCCGGGACCGGGTGGGGCTCGCGGCACGGCGCCTGACAGTCTCTGCGCCGCCTTCGGACTCGGCGAGACCGCCTCCTTTCACCCGCTCCCGGTCGACTCGCGCAAGGCCTTCCCATCCGCCCGGGACCAGGTCGTTTTCAGCCTGGCCGACCTTCTGGTCCCCATTTCCATCCGCCCCGGCGGTTTCATGGCGACCCGGCTGGCGGAGTACCGGTCGGCGGGCCGCGCGGTCGTCGACCGCTTCGCCGTCGCCTACCGCCCTCGGGAAGAGCCGTTGCGGTATGCGATCTCCGAACGCGAGCTGAACCCTGATCTCGAGAAGCTCTCTCGTCATTATGTCACCCATTGGACGCGTGCGGCCCGCGGACCATGGCCGGATGAACTCCCGATCGACTACTATCGGAGCATCCTGGCCTCCCCCGCCTACCCCCGTACCGCATTGGACACGCTGAGGAGGATTCTGACATCGCGGCGTCTCGTTGCGTCGGACCGCCATTTGCCCCGGGGTGTGCGCGCCGTCGCTTTCTCCGGCCTGTCCCCGCACCGAGTGCTGCCGCTGATACGCTGGCGCGCCCGGTATCGCGAGATGTCATTCGAACCTTACGGCGTCGCTATCGACGCCTCGGTCGCCCGCGAGCACGGCATTCTCCCGGTTGAGTACTGCGATCCCGCAACCCGGCCCGCGCTGCCGCCCGATGATCACTGGCGCCTGCAATCAAGCGGCGTCGTCGGCGACTGGGTGCGGGAGGAGGAGTACCGCTGCGAGGGTGATTTCGACCTGGGGACGGTTCCGGAGGAGGCCCTCCTGGCTTTCTGCCGGTTTCCCGCCGAAGCCGGCGATATAGCGCGGACCTCCGGCGTTCGCTGCCTGCCCCTGCTCGCCCGCGACCCGCGCCCCCCGGGTTGAGGCCGGACTTAGGGCGCCGTTGTTCCGCACGCCGCCGGGGCGGGCCCGCCCCGGAAAACGTAAGCGACCAAATAGGTCACGTCGGCGACCGTGATCGCGCCGCCCGCGTCGCTGTTGGCGTTGGCCTCCTCGGGACACAGCGGCGGCGGCCCCCCCCGGAACACATAGGCGATCAGGTAGGTCACGTCGACCACGGTGATATTCTCGTCCGGATCGCCGTTCACGTTGCCGCGCAGGCCGAGACAGCAGTCGGCGATCACGTCCTCGTAGACCGTGCTCGCGGCATCGGCGTTGGCCCTGATCTCCCCGAGCGTGTTACCGGTCACCACGGCGAACGCCACGGTGTCGGTTTGCCCGGCGGCCATGGTGATCGGGCCGGCCGCCAGCACCTGCATAAGATCTTTCGTGGCCGTCTTGAACGTCTCCGCCGACCCGAAACCCGCGGCGAGAGCCGCGTATTTCTCCGCCTCCGTCCACCCATCCGACAGACCGCCGCCGTAATACGTGGTCAGGGACGCATCGGCGGTGAACGCCGACGCCAGCGGGCCGTCCAGCAGTTTGATCCCCCGGAACAGCGACAGCGTCCCGGCGTCGTTGTACGCCATCCACAGCACGCTGTCGGCGGCATCCCACCCCCCCGCGTTGAGGCTGAACTGCTCGACGTCCCAGTCCAGGTAGAGGCCGGCGCGCAGCCCGGTGATCTCGACCCCGCCGGAGTTGGTGAGGATATAGCGGAAGATGATAAAGTCGTCGAAGGAGGCCTCCGTGAAGGCGTACGTCTCCTGGACGACCGCGAGGCCGATGGGGTTCTCCGCCCGGCTGTCATCGAAGCGGGCGGACGTTTCCTGATCGGCTTTCTTTCCGGGCGTGGAGCGGACGATGTTCCCGCCGTGGGCCACCCGAAAATCCCCGTCCGGCTCGCCGGCGGAGTTGCGCGCTCCATCCGAGACCTGAGTGATGCTCCGCCCGAGGAGGAACGCCGACTCATAGACCTCATTGTCGAAGAGCGGGGCGGTCCGGAATCCGATACCGTTGGCCGGGAAGAACGAGCCGGTGTCCAGCCCGTAGGTTCCGTAGTTCGTGATCGTGCAGTGCAGGTTGTTGACATCGTGATCCGCCTGCAGCCGCTGCGAGCGCGGCTCGACCACGAAGTACAGCTTGGCCGGGACGGAGTACCCGCTCCCGGCGATCTGGAAGTCGATCGACAGAATGCTGCCCTCCGTCACCGTGTCGCTCACTTCCACGGCGAGGACATCGCTCGACCGCACCGTGTCCCACGCCGGGGCGGTCCCGAACGACACCGAGCCGTCGAGAACGCTGAGCGCGGGGTGGGATCCGGTGATCGTTCCCGCCACATTGGCGACCACCGTTCCGCGGTTCTGGAGGATCACCGGCCCGGTGACGACGTCCCCGGCATGCACGAGCGGATGCGGGAACGACCAGATGCGGAGATTGGGCGCGGCCGTGGGCCCGGGCAGCGCGTTGAGCGCCGCCTGGCAGTCGATCACCCCCCAGCCGTAGGTGTTGTCCGGAAGAGAGTACGTGTAATCCTGGGCGGTCGTCAGAATGGCCGCCTTGATCTGGTCCGGCGTCGCGTTCGGATTCTTCTGCCGCAGCAGTGCGACCAACCCGCTCACGTGGGGCGCAGCCATCGACGTCCCCGTCAAAAATCCGTAGGTGTTGCCCGGCAGGCTCGAGCGCACGGCGTAACCCGGCGCGCACACGTTCGGCTTGATCCCGCCGGTGCAGGGGGAGGGTCCGCGGGACGAGGAGCTGTAAATGACCGGCGGGCTCATCGTGTGGATGATGTTGCCTACTGCAAAGCAGTCGAGCGAGTCGAGCGCCCGGTCAGCCGGGTTGCGGACCGACTCCGGCAACGATCCCTCGTTACCCGCCGCGAAAATGTTGACGATGCCGAGCGCCTCCATGTTCTCCACCACCGTGTAGAACAACTCGCGGCACTCGGCGAATCTGATCCCCCAGCTGTGGTTCACCACGTCCGGGACGTCGCCGAAGGTCGTCGGGTCGCCGTCCGGGTCGACCGCCCACTCGAAAGCATCAAAGATCGGGGCCCCGTGGATATCGATCACCGCCGCCGAGATCCACCGGGCGTCCAGCGCCACCCCCACCGTATCGCCCGTGGCATCGTCGTGCCCGACCAGAAGGCCCATCACGTGCGTGCCGTGCCCGTCGTTGCCGACGGTGTGCGGAAACGGTTCCTCGTCGAGCGGATAAAACCAGGCGGCCGCGGCGTTGCCGTCCAGACCTTTCCATCCGGAGGCGATCGCCGGGTGCGCGCCGTCGACCCCCGTGTCGAACGAGCAGATGAGCCGCCCGGCGCCGGTGTACCCGGCCTGCCAGGCCAGATTTGCCTTGATCACCGAGAGATTGGCCCCGACCGCCGTCGCCGATGACGGCGCCGGTTCCGGTGCGATGAGAGTGAGCTCGGGCGGCGCCGCCACCAAGTCCACGTCGCCGCGCCGCGCCGCCGCCCGGATCTGTCCCGGCGTCAGTTCAGCTTCGATGATGTTGCCCAGCCAGTGCGGGCGGACCCGGGCGGCCTCGCCGCGGGCTTCAAGCCCCCGGAGAAATCCGAGCACATTCGCCTGGCGCGCGCCGTGGGCCTCTTTGAGCCGCCGCATCCCCTCGCGGTGCCGGGTCGCCCCATCGGGGTAGGATGAAGTCAGAGCGGCTTTGAGAGCGCGGGGATCGACCGCCCCCGTCACCCCGATCCAGACCCTGATTTTCTCTCCCGCCGCTTTCCCCTGCAGCCGCTCTTCCAGCTCCGGCGCCAGCCGGCCGGCCGACAGCATCGGCGGCGTCAGAATCCAGAGGCTCAGTGCTATGGACAGCATCCGCATACCGGCGACACTCATACGACCCGTCCTCATTTCAGAATCAACTCCCTAGTGACGCGTCCGGCGCCCGATTGACGCAACCGAATCGAGCGCCCCCGACCGCTGCGGCGCCCTTGCGGCGCCGGTGTGGGGCGGGTGCCTGAACAGCCCGGATGAGGACTCGCCGACCGCCCGTCGTCGGCCGAGGCCCGAACAGCCTGGGCGGCGCGGCGTCGGCGGCCGGTCTCTCACCGCTTGAGAGCAAGATACTTCCTAAGCTTGCCTTTGCCAAGCGGTTTGCTGATATTTCCGATAAACAAGAGAGCGACCACTGCCTCACGAGGACACGAAAGACCATGAATCTCGGCCACCTCTCGCCCGACACGCTGCGCGCCATGCTCGCAGATTTTGCGAAAAACTGGCTGGCTCATGACGGCCTTTGGTTCCAGGCCGTCGAGCGCCGCTATGGATTGGAAACAGCAATCGCCCTCGATGCCGAGGCCTGGGAGCAGTTCACCGCCATCGAGGCCCGCCGGATCATGGCCCTCCATCGCCTTCCCGAAAACGGCGGCCTGGAGGCTCTCAAGACCGCCCTTGGGTTCCGCCTCTACGCCTTCATCAACGAGCAGGAAATTCTCCAAGAGGAGCGGGCGGCCGATGGCTCCCTGGTCTCGTTCGAGTTCCAGATGGTCGACTGCCGCGTACAGTCCGCTCGGCGCCGGAAAGGCCTTCCCCTTTTCCCCTGCAAATCGGTCGGTCTGGTCGAGTACGAGGGTTTTGCCCGCACGATCGATCCCCGCATCCGGACACAATGCCTCTGCTGTCCGCCGGACGCGGCCGCCGGCGCCGACCAGTACTGCGCCTGGCGGTTCTCGCTTTAGCCCGAGCCCCTGATCGGCGCCGAACTGCGGTCTCTCCGCGCGTTCCTCAAGTGTGACCGGGGGGCTTCAAATGGCGGAAGAGTTCGCCCCGGCGTTCTTCAGCACCCCGCCGGGGGCGGTCCCGCCCGGAAAAGATACGCCACCAGGTGCGTCAGGTCCGCCACTTCCGTCCCCCCGTTCCCGTTCACATCGGCGTGGGCCGGACACCCCGCCCCCGGTCCGCCCCGGAACAGATAGCCGACCAGATGAGTCACGTCGGCCACGGTGATGCCACCCGCCATGTCGACATTCCCCCGGGCCGCACAGCAGCAGGCGTCGCCGATCCCGTCGCCGTCCGCATCGGCCTGGTCCGGATTCTCCGCCATCGGGCAGTTGTCGCAGGCATCCCCCCGCCCATCCTTGTCCGCATCGACCTGATCGGCGTTGGCGTGATCCTGGCAGTTGTCGCAGGCGTCCCCGATTCCGTCGCCATCCGCATCCTTCTGGTCCGGATTGGCGACCGCGGCGCAGTTGTCGCACCCGTAACACCAGCCGTCGCCGTCGGCATCGAGCGGACAGGCGGCCCGCTCGACCCGGATGGAATCTCTCACCGGTACGCCGGCCGCCATGCCCTCGGCCACGATCGGCAGCGCTCCCTCCGCCGCCGCCAGCTCGCAGTACAGCCCATCCGGGAGCGCCTCACACATCTGCCCGTTGACCTTCACTCCCGGCGCTGTCTGATCGGACTGAAGCACCCACACCGCGATCGCGGGGCACAGCGTCACCGCCCCGTCGGGCGGCGCCGCGACACACAGGTGGCGCGAGTTGCTCGTCCGGTGCGTCAGCAGCGGCACCCCGGCCGCCGCCGTCCCCGGAATGACCTTGAGCGAGTAGGGGTAGCAGTAGTCGATGTCTTCCGATCCATCCACCGGGCAGGAGGCGAGAGCGGCGTAGTCGGGGAGTTCTCCGACCATGCGGGTCGCGTCGAGATACAGCCAGCGGAGATTCACCCTCACCGCCGCGAACATGTGCTGGCTGTACCGGAACATCCAGCGCGTCTCGGCGATCCCCAGGTCGCGGTCCGGGAGGCCGGCGGTGAAGAGCAGCGAGGCGAGTATGTGCGCCCGGCTCATGCACGTTCCCCAGGGCAGGAATCCGAACTGGAAATAGGTCTCGGCCATCGCCTCCACCGAGGGCCACCCGTCGTCGTAACCCATGAGGAAATTGTTGGCCTCGGTCCACTGGGGGTGGCTGCCGGCGGCGCGGGCGTTGACCGCCAGCCAGTGCCAGACTCTGCGGCAGGCCTCCCAGACCAGCGAGTCGCTCGTCGGCGTCGCCGCCGGATCTACGCCGATCAGCCCCACGAGCGAATCCACGCTTGCCGAGGGCACCCGGATGTGCGGGAAGAATCCTTCCTCCGCCTCCACCTCCCCGCCGCTCCGATAGCAGGCCCCGCCGGCGTACGCGTAGTGCACCGTCCCCTGATTGATGGTCCCGACCAGGTAGCCGTCGGCGAAGGATCGCAGGGCGAAGTCGTGGGTGAGGGGCACTGCGGCCATAGTCAGCGCGGCCGATTGGTAGCCCGCCGCCGAGGCCATCACCGTGTAATCCGTGCCGCTCGCCAGCCCGCTCACGAGGTATTCCCCCTCCGCGTCGGTGGTGTCCGCGACCGTCAACTGGACCAGCGAATTGCCCACCCGCACCACGGCGCCGGGGATGGCCTCGCCGCTCGCCTGGTCGTACACCCGCCCCGCGACCTCGGCGGCGGCCGCCGGCACCCCGGCGGCCAGCACCGCGCCGCAAAACAAAAGCGCGCGCTTTCCGATACCCGAAACAACCATCGCACACCTCCGCTTGACCGAATCGCCGGCGCCCCGCCCGGGTCCTCGGACCTTCCGCCCGCCGCGCCGGGACTATCTCCAATATAGTTCATGGATCAAAGGCTCCAATAGAAAAGAAGACGGCCCCGGCGGGCGCCGGGGCCGTGGACTCGTGCTCTCTGATTTGAAGTCGGAGAAGGCGGCGCTTATTTCGCTTTGAAGAACGCCACCGTGCGCCGCAACCCTTCGTCGAACGACACGCTCGGCTTGTACCCGAACGCTCCCAGTTTGTCGATCGCGGCGAAGGAGTGTCTGATATCTCCCGGCCGGGGATCGACGTAGGCGGCCTGGGTGCTCGTCCCGATAATGCGGCGCAGGCGGTCCAGCAGCTCGTTGAGCGTGAACTGCCCGCCGCAGGCGACGTTGAAATAATCCCCTTTGATCCGGTCGTTGGTCGCGGCGAGGATGTTGGCCTGCACGCAGTTGTCGATATAGGTGAAATCGCGCGACTGCTCCCCGTCGCCGAACACGGTCGGCGACTCGTTCCGCATCAGCGCCGTGATGAAGCGCGGAACCACCGCCGCGTACTGGCTCGCCGGATCCTGCTTCGGTCCGAAAATGTTGAAATACCGCAGCGCCACCGTCGGAAACCCATACAGCTCCCAGTAGACTTTGCAGTAGTACTCGCAGGTCAGTTTCGTGATCGCATAGGGAGACAGCGGGCTCGGCCGCATCCCCTCGTGCTTGGGGAGTTCCTCCGACTCGCCGTATACCGAGGACGATGACGCCATGACGAACTTCTTCACCCGGGCGTTCTTCGCCGCCTCGAGCACGTTCAGCGTGCCGCCGACATTGACCTCGTTGGACGTGAGCGGGTTCTTCACCGACCGGGGCACCGACGGCAGCGCCGCCTGGTGGAGCACGTAGTCGACCCCGGCCACCGCCTGCACCACCGTCCAGTAGTCGCGAATGTCCCCGTCGACCACCTCCACGCTCGCGGGCAGATCGGCGAGATTCTCCTGCCGGCCGGACGAGAAATTGTCCAGGATCCGGACCTGGTTCCCGTCCGCCGCCAGCGCCGCGGCGAGATTCGATCCGATAAAACCCGCTCCCCCGGTCACTAGAAAACGCATACCATCGTCCCTTCTTGACGTTGCCGTCCTTCTCCCATGACTATCGGCTGTTCGGCTCCCGATGTTAGCGCACCAGGCAGTAGTCGGCAGAGCCTGCCTGAGAAGCAGTCCAAGCTACGGGATCGGTTTCCCGCTGTAAAGCGAAATCACGGTTCTCCGGCGGCCCGCGCCGGGTCGACTCCGGCGCCTCCTTCCCGGCCCCGGCGGGAATTATCTCAACGACCGTCCGCCCGCCACATTCTGTCAGCCCTCCCACCGGGGCCCGACTGCGGAGGCCGCTTGGAAGATCCTACTCTCCGCCGCCCCGCTCCTGCCTGAGAATCACGTCCGCAAGGGCCCGGGCGATAATCTCATGCCCCCGGCGGGTGGGGTGGCAATGGTCCACGAACAGCCCGTCGCCGCCGTTGGCCCGAAACTCCTCCGCGACTGTCACCACCGTGACGCCGGGCTTTTCCCGGAGCGCCCAAAGCGCCTCGAGGTACGGCTGCTTGATGCGCAGGGACATCCAGTCTGCCTGAAGCGCCGAGTCCAGCAGAACGAAAGGAACTGAGCCGAGCGCCAGGACCATGGAGGTATCCGCGAGCGAGTCGAGCAGGTTGATCGCCCGATTGAAGAGGATGGGCGACCCGGCGGCGTCCCGTTCCACCGCGGAAGCTGCGTCCTGGCCGGCCCAGCGCCGGCGGGCCGCGGCGAATGCCCGGTCGGCCTCGCTCCACGCGCGGTTTCGCCACAGGGCCACACCCAGGTTGTTGGCGGCGACCGGATCCCCCGGCGCCAGCCCCGCGGCCTCCTGCCAATGCGCCGCCGCGGCTGCGGGATCAAGCGGATCCGAAGCCGCCGACCGGTACACGGCCCGGGTCATGTGGTCCACCGCGGTGTCGGTCACGCTGAAGCGCCTGCCGTCGAGACAATAGAGGATCGGCCGGTCGAGCAGACGCGCCAGTTGCGGTGGAAAAACGAATTCCCCGTCCTCCCCGGTGACGTGGCTGAAGATTTTGAACTGAAGACCGGCCGGCCAGAGATAGCGCTGCGGCGGCGCCACCAGCACCACCCGTGTCCGATCGTCCCGGCATGCCCGGATGATACGCTCGAGATTCGCCGCGTAGCGCTCCGGCGAGACCCGGGGCACGAGCGGCGCGCCGAGAGCGCCCCGGTCGCGCACGGGCCGCACCAGGAGATCGCGCAGCAGCCGGTACGCCGCCGAACGGGCCAGCAGGCGCCGCAGGCCGGCCGCCCGCTGTGACCGGAGCAAATCCAGATCGGACCAGGAACCCGACACCGAGGCGTCGTTGTTGCCGCAGTACACAACGACATAGTCCGGCTCGTACCGGAGAAGCTCCCTCTCATAGAGGCGGGCGAGCTGCTCGCTGGTGTACCCGGTGACCGAGGCGTTGATCATCTCCACGCGCACGTCCGGATCAAGGGCCGCGGCCAGAAGGCGGGTCAACACCTCGGGAAAGGCGAAGGTGCGGTCTTTCAGACCGAGGCCGACCGGCGAGGAGTCGCCGAGCACCATCACCCGCAGCGTGCCCGCCGGCCTTGCGTACGGTACCTCATCGGCGATGAGGCCGCGGGAATTAGTCCTGATGAGGGGATTGTGCAGGTTGGGGCGAAACCGCCAGAGGAGATCCGGGTCGGGCTCGTTCCAGGTGAAGAGCGATCGGAAGAAGACCGCCTGCCAGCCGATACCCCCGGCGGGCATCGCGTGAGAATCGAGTTGCGAGGTCAGCAACCGGGCGCCGCCTTCGATCAGCCCGAGCAGAACGACCGTCGTCACGGCGGCATACATGAGCCGCCGCCTCCACGGCAGCGGCGGGGCGCTTGGTGCTCTCATGATAGACAAACCTAGCGCACAATCGTGCCGTTGTCAAAGGGTGCGGCCGGCCGGATTCGACAAGCGCCCGCGCTCCCTCCGGGCCGGAAGTCGCGGGCGTGTTTTCCGACCCTGACGGGCCTTATGAAGCCAGTGCATTTGAGCCTCGCGCCGGCCCGCGCCCGCGTGCCGCTATTTTCGCAGACCCTCCAGCCAACTCCGCAGCTTCTGTTCCTGCCGCTCGGGCCGGTATCCGACCACGCCGACCAGCTTCTGGGCCGCCATACCGGCGATGATTCGCCCGTAGCGCGGGTGTTCCACATATACGGCCGATTCCGGCTCGAACGGCAGCACCGCCGGGACCGTGAGCCGCCGGGTCCCGTCCTCGGCCCAGTCCCGCAGCACCACGAGTTTCAGTCCGCTCGTATCAGTCGTCAAGAACCACCGCGCGGTGTCGATTCCCGCCACAAAGTCCATCGTGTAGACGTCATTGAGCCGGGGCGCGCCGAGGAAACCGTAGCCGACGTACCGGTCGGAGGCCGCCACCCGATCGTGCATGGGAAACAGAATGTGATAGGGGGACAGACGCATCTCGCCCGTCGCCCGGTTCGCCGCCTCGCGCGCGAGCCGCTCGGCCGCCGCGCGGGCCGCGGCCGAGGTGTCCCCGGCCTCGGCGACGATCGCGTAGCTCCCCTTGTACACGTAGAGCCTCGTCCCCGTCCAGAACGACTGCCGCCCGATCGTGTCGGTCGCCGCCCCGTTGGGCCGGTGCGCGGCATACCACCCATAGGCCGCGATCGGCTCGGCAAACTGGGCGATCGTCACCCGTACCTCCGCCTCGTCCGCCGTGTACCGCGCCGCCGCTTCCCCGATGAAGTCGTAGGCCAGGTATCCCGGATCCGAGCTGCTGTCAACCGCGAGCGCGCCGATTTTCCGGACCGTGGGCGGCTCCTCCGGTCCTGCCCCGCCGCCCGGCAGCAGCGAGTCGGCATTGAACGGAAATTCTTCCAGATGCGCGATCGGCGGCCCCGCCGGAAAGAGCCTGGCTGCCCGCTCCTGGGCGTCATCCCCGCAGGCCCCGAGCCAGAGCGCCGCCGCGGCCGCCGGCCCGGCCGCCCACCTCACAAAACGTAGAGCACGAAACTTGCCGTCACCAGCCATAACATCACCGTGAGAAGAATCGGACGGTCGTCGATCAGCACCCGCGTCGGCGATCCCCCCTGGTCCTTCCGGTGGATCAGGTAGAGATACCGGAAGACGCCGTAGACGACAAACGGGATCGTCACGAACAGCTTGTCCGTCCCGAGCTTGTGCATCACTTCCGTCGAAAAAGTGTAGAGCATATAAATGACCAGCATCGCCGCGGTGACCACCGCAATCAACTGGTCCAGCAGGTAGGGCGAGTACATCACCAGCGTTTTCCGGTGCGCCTGCGCCTCCTTGTCCAGGTAGAGCAGTTCGTGCCTCCGCTTTCCCAGCCCGAGAAACAGCGCCAAAAGCAGGGTGTTGATGAGGAACCAGGTCGAGGCGGGCACGTCGATCGCAAACGCCCCGGCGTAGGCCCGGACCACGAACCCCAGAGCGATCGTGAGGACATCGAGGATCACCACGTGCTTCCACCACAGGCTGTACAGGAGATTGAGCGCCAGGAACGTGACCGCGGACAAGAAGAACGGGCCGTTGATGAACCACGCTCCGACCAGCCCGGCGGCGGCCAGCACCCCCGCCAGCACCGCCCCCGTCGCCACCCGGATCCGCCCGGCCGCCAGCGGCCGGTTCTTTTTCAACGGGTGCAGGCGGTCCCGCTCCGCGTCCACGACATCGTTGAACGTGTAGACGGCCGAGGACAACAGGCAGTAGAGGGCGATCGCGCAGGCCATGAGAATGATCTTGTCCGCGTGCGCCAATTCCCCGGCGAACACGATCGCCAGCACCATGATCCCGTTCTTGAGCCACTGCGCGGGACGAACGAGCCTGAGGATATCGTGGATCATCTCGACGAAGGATACGACAAGGCAAAATCCGGTTCAAGTTGAAACTGACCGGCCGGGACGGCCCCCGCTCCGCCCCCGGTTATTTTCTTTTGCTTGACCGCCCCTTTGCCTATACTTACCGCAAATGCGAAAACGACAGCTTAAAGGCGCCGGCGGCCATTACCTGATCGCAGTGAACCAGCAGGCCGGGCAGTTTTCCGACCGCCTCCTGCGCCGGCTCACGGGCGCCATTCGGAGTCAGGGGAGTCACTACACGGTTATCGAGCCGGCCTCGGCCGCCGATCTGGGAGCGACGGCGCGCGAGTACTGCGGGCTGGCCAAGGCCGCCCGCCCGGCGCCGCCCCCGGTGGCCAAACGGGGCCGGGTGACCGCCCTGGTCGCCGCCGGCGGTGACGGCACCGTCAACGCCCTCGCCGCCGTGGCTCTCGAGGCCGATCTGCCGATGGGCATCCTCCCCATGGGACAGGCCAACAACATCGCCCGCTCGCTGTGCAGCCACGGCGACTTCCGGGCCGCCGTCGACGCCATCATCAACCGCAAGTACCGGCCCATCGATGTCGTCCGCTCCGGCGAACGCGTCGTCGTTGGCTCGCTCGCGCTCGGACTTGTTCCGAGCCTCCAGCGCCAACTGGCCGGCAAGGGCGCCCCGCGCTTCGCTTTCCGCTGGTCCGCGATCGCCGCCCGGGCCGCCGCCGCCGTCGAACCCCTCAGATTCACCCTCAAACTCGATGCGTTCCGCTTCCCAATCGAGGCCAAGATGTTTTCGATCAACCTGCTCGCCTACGGACTGGGGCTCCCGCTCTCCCCGGCCTCGCTTTCCGATGATGGCGAGATGGAGATCATTTTCGACGCCCGCTGCTCGGACAGAGATCTCGGGCGCTACATCCGCGACGTGTATAAAGGGAAATATGTGTACGGCAGCGCCGTGCGGCTCTACCGGGGCGCCTATCTCAATTTTAACCCCGGCAAGGCGCAGCCGGCCCTGCTCGACGGCGATCTGGTGGAACTCCCCGCGCAGGAGTACAACTTCCGGATCAGCCCGACCAGACTGAACCTCTTCTGCTGAGTCGTCCATGAGGCCCCTCCTCCCCATCCTTCTGTGTGCCCTCACCTTGGCCGTTCCTGTCGGCGCCTGGTCGGATGACGCTCCCGCGGACTCCGTCGCCGCCCCGTCCGACACGGTGGCCCCCGCCCCGCCGCGCGACACCGTTCGCTACCTGCGCACGTCTGACCTCGACCGCTTCCTCCCCTCCACCGACTCGGTCGACCTCGAACGGCGCCTCTCGCAGAACCCGATGGTCGCCCTGTTCAAATCGATGCTGGTTCCGGGGTGGGGCCAGTTCGGCAACGGCGCCTATGTCAAAGCGATTCTTTTCTTCGGCCTGGACGCCTGGCTGGTCAGCTCGGCCATCGACCACGGGCGGAAGGCCTCCGACTACTTCGACAGCTACCAATCGGCCGCGGACGTCACCGACCGCAACCTCTGGTATGACCGTTACGATGACGAGCGTAGCCGGCGCAACAAGTATACGTGGTTTGCGGTGATTGTCTCGTTCGTGTCCATGTTTGATGCGTATGTCGATGCCCACTTCTCGGGATTTCCCGATGCCGACCGCGCCCGCCGAAGCGAACCGGGTCTGAGCCTCAACCTGGAGCCCGCCCCCGAAGGCGGCGTCACCGCCACACTCTCGCTGACTTTCTGACTCTCTTCCGCCGCAGCTCACAGCGAGCCGGCGCGCTCGACCGCGGGCAGCACGCCGCGCGGGTCAAACTTGTCCTTGATTTTGCGCGAGTACACGGCGTCGGCGGCGTCGTTGTCCCGGTCGAGGGCGGCCGCCAGCGGCGAGCGCGTGATCGCCCGCTGACGCATGGTTGCGAAATCTCCCGCCCCGGCGATCGGCATCACGCGGAACGTCGCCCGCACGATCAGCCCCAGCAGTCCCCAGGCGCCGGCGAAAATCCGGACAATGTCGTACCCCGACACCGACTTGAAACAGCGCGACCCCGGCTGGATGATCTCCCCCTCGCCGGTGACTATCTCCGCCGTGATAAAATACTTCTTGATCGGCACTTCCGCTCCGTGCAGTTCCCCCGCCAACCCCACCGCCACAGCCCCGCCGGCCGACCCGACATAGGGGAGCGCCGCATGCGGCAGATACAACTCCTCCGCCCGCAGCCGATCGTTGAGCTCCCGCAGCGGATACCCCGCCCCGACTTCCACCGCGAAATCCTCTTTCGACACGTCGAGAAACCGGTTCAGCCGGTCGGTGCGAACAGCCACCAGGCCGGCAAACGCCTCCCCGGCCGGTTCGATGTTGTTCCCGAAACCGGTGATGAAAAGCGGTTGCCGGTGCTCGTTCGCCAGCCCGAAAAGCCCGGCCGCTTCGGCCGCCGATTCCGGATGAAACGTCGCAATCCCCTTCTGCCACGTCAACCGGTCGTCGGGAAACTCGCCCTTGATGACCCGCACAAACGCATCAAGATTGGCCATGCAGCCAAAATACCCGATTTGGCAGAGGAGTCAATCCTTTCGTTCCTTCTCGCTCCCGGCCTCACACCGTTTGACCCGGCCGGGAGGTCACCCTTCCTTGTCCGCGCATACATTTCACACCAGACGTGGGGCGGAGGGTCACGGAACGTACCTACTGAGAGAAAAACCCGCCTCGCCATGATCCCTTGTACGTCAGGATCCCTGTGGTCCTGACATCTTCGTCATCTGCGCAAGCGGTCCAGTTAGGGCCATGAAGGTCCTGACCTACAGAACCTGTTTCGCGGGGGTAGGCGAGCCCGTGTTGCGGCCGCCCCGGCCGAACCCCTCTTATTCGCGCGATTCGGCCGATCCCAGGGCGTCCCGCAAAGCCTCGAAATCGTCCCGGTCCTTCACCGAGTACTCGTAATCGACATACTCCAGCGTCCCCGTGGGCCCGACCACAAACACGGACCGCTGAAACATCCCGGTGTCCTCCCGGTACACGCCCATCTTCCTGCCGAACTCGCGCGTCGGATCGGACAGAAGCCGGAAGGGCAGATTGTGGTACTGCGCCCACTCCCGATGGCTGAACACGTAGTCCCCCGACACCGGGAGGACGATCACTCCCAATTTCTCGAACCCGGCGAACTCATCCCGCAGCATGCACATCTCGGCCGTGCACCCGCTCGACCAGTCGGCCGGATAGAACGCCAGCACATACCGTTTCCCGGCCAGTTCCGCCGAGCTGAGCCCTTTCAGGTCAACGGAATCTCTGGTCGCAAACGGGAGCGTGAACGCCGGCGCCGGGTCGCCGACTTTGACTGTCTCAGCGGCACGGCCGCCCACCGCCCAGAGAAGCACCGCCGCCGGGATAAACAGAGTGACATGGATTTTGCGCATCGCCGTTTCTCTCGTGATTGGTTTTTCGGCTCAGAACGGAGCGGCCGGCCCGGGGGTTCCCCGGTCGCGCCGGAACGGGAGTGCGGCGTCCGGACCCGCGTCCGGAGGCTAGTCGTTGAAGAGGTCGTCGAACCGCTTCTTCCGCTCTTCCTTGCTGTCCGTCGAGGCCCGAATCCCCCCCGGCCGTTTGATCGCATCGCGAACCTGAAAGAAGTCGCAGAAGTTGCTTTTTTCCTTGTCCCGCACCGGAGCCTCGATCGTCTCGCGGCACTGGGCGCGGGCGTAGGGGTCGAAATGCCGGCACCCGCGGCATGCGCGCAGGTCGGCCAGGCAGTGAGGGCAACTGTCGTTCCGCGTCGGATGTCCCTCCACGCCCGTTGCCCGTCCGCAGTTCCAGCACAACAGACCGCTGTCAGCCATGATCAACCTCCTCCGGCAGACGCCGCCGCCGCGGCCGGTTCCCGCGCGCGGACTTTCATGAATCCGCGCCGCGGCGGCTCACGTGCGACTCTTGATCTCTCTCACCAGCTCGTCGGTAAACTCGGTCGTCGAGCACGTCCCGCCGAGGTCCCGCGTGAGCTTGTGCCCCTCCGCGAGCGTCACCACCATCGATTTCCATATCCGGTCGGCCGCCGCATCCTCGCCGAGATGCCGCAGCATGAGCAGGGCGGAGAAGATGAGGGCGGTCGGGTTCGCGAGGTTCTTGCCCGCGATATCCGGAGCCGAGCCGTGCACCGCCTCGAACACCGCGTACTCGTCGCCGATGTTCGCCCCCGGCACCACCCCGAGCCCGCCGACCAGCCCGGCCGCGAGATCGGAGACGATATCGCCGAACAGGTTCCCCATGAGCAGCATGTCGAACTGCGTCGGATCCATGACCAGCCGCATGCACAGGGCATCGACAATGCGGTCCTCCGCCTCAATGTCGGGATAGTCCTTGGCGACGTCCTCGAACACCTTGAGGAAAAGACCGTCGGAGAGTTTCATGATGTTCGCCTTGTGCACGAACGTGATCTTCTTCCGGCCCATTTTGCGGGCGTAGTTGAAGGCCCACCGGGCCACCCGCTCCGACGCCCGCTCGGTCACCACCTTGATCGCCTGCGTCACCCCCGGCGTGATCATGTTTTCGATCCCCGAGTACAAGTCCTCGGTGTTCTCCCGCACGATCACGAGGTTGACCTTGCTGTACCGGCTCGGCACGCCGCCGATGGTCCGCACCGGGCGCAGGTTCACGTACAAATCAAGCCGCTGGCGGAGCGTCACGTTCGCCGACCGGAACCCCTTCCCCACCAGCGTCGTGATCGGCCCCTTGAGCGCCACTTTGTTGGCGTGGATCGAGTCGAGCAGTTGGTCGGGCACCGACGTGCCGTGGGTCTGGACCGCCGGAATGCCGGCCTCCTGGCGGTCCCAGGCGATTTCTACCCCCGCCGCCTCGATGACCCGGACGGCCGCCTCGGTGATCTCCGGGCCGATCCCATCGCCGGGAATGAGCGTCACTTTGTGCACCATGCTGATGTACCGGCATCCTTTCTGTAATGGGCGCCGCAGTATATCGCATTTCCGCAGACCTGTCAACTTCCCCTCCGCGCGCGATCCCCGGTTGACTTTGCCCCCGCCTTTGGCGTACCTTCTCCGATGACTCCCCGGGGCCGTGGGGCAGCCGGGAAGCGCGACCCGTATGGAAGACAAGCGCAAACAGACCACCGTCCGCCTCACCGCCGAGGTGACCTGTGCGGGGTGAGCGTCCAAGCTCGCGCCACAGTTGTTGGCGGACGCATTGAGAAACCTCGCGGTGTCGACCCACCCGGACCTGCTGGTCGGCTTCAACAAGGCCGATGATGCCGGGGTATTTCGTCTGTCGGAAACGGTCGCCCTGGTCCAGACAGTCGACTTTTTCCCGCCGATCGTCGACGACCCCTTCGATTTCGGCCGCATCGCCGCCGCCAACGCCCTCTCGGATATCTACGCCATGGGAGGCCGTCCGCTGACCGCCCTCAACATCGTCGGCTTCCCGGCCGCCATGGACCCGTGGATCCTCGGCGAGATCCTCCGCGGGGGCGCGCAGAAGATCGAGGAGGCGGGCGCGGTGATCGTCGGCGGCCACTCGGTCAACGACAAGGAGGTCAAGTACGGCGTGGCCGTCACCGGCCTCATCGATCCGCGGAAGGTGGTCACCAATGCCGGCGCCCGGCCCGGCGACCGGATCTATCTCACCAAGCCCCTCGGCACCGGCCTGATCACGACCGGTCTCAAGCGCGGCGCGGTCGACCCCGCCCTGGTCGCGCTGGTCACCGCGCAGATGGCGGAGCTCAACCGCGAGGCGGCCGAGGCAATGGTCGCTGTCGAGGCCCGGGCCGCGACCGACATCACCGGCTTCGGCCTTCTCGGCCACGCCTACGAAATGGCCGCCGCCTCCGAGGTCACCATCCGCCTGGCCGCCGACCGCCTGCCGCTCCTTCCGGAGGCGGCCCGGTTGGCGGGAGCGGGGATGATCCCCGGGGGCGCGGGGGCCAACCGCGCTTTCCTCGCCGGCAAAGTCTCGGTCGCCCCGACCGTCGACAAAAACCTCGAACACGTGATGTACGATCCGCAAACTTCCGGCGGGCTGTTCGTCGCCGTCCCGCCGGACCGAGCACTGCAGTTTGAAAGAGAACTCCAGAAACGCAGCGTCCCCGGGCGATGCATCGGGGAAGTCGAACCCCGCGGGGCCGTCGCGCTCCTCGTCGCCTGAGCCGGCGCCGGCCGCCGGCGCGGCTCTGGGCCGCGGCCGCTGGCTGCTCCTGCTGGCCGCCGCGATCGTCGCCGGGGGCTTCATCTGGTGGCAGTCGGATCTCGTCAAAGATCCGCCCATGTATTTCTCCGGCATCGAGCAGTCGCTCGGTACCGATCCCGCGCAGTATGTCCACCACGCCCGCAACCGGATCCTTTTCGGCGACTGGGACCCGTTTGACTACCCCCGCTGGGCGGTCTACCGGCACTCCCTCGTGTCGCTCGTGTCGTGGGTGGTGATGTCTCTCGGCGGCGTCGATCTCCGCAGCGCCAACCTGACGGGCGTGCTGCTGTCGTTCGGCGGTCTGGTCCTCATGCTCCTCGGCCTCCTTCGTCGGCACCGTGCCTGGGCGGCCGCCGCGGCCGCTTTGGCATTTGCTCTCAACGTCACCCTGCTCACTCACGGCCGGTTGTCGTATCTCGAGGACGGCCTCATCTTCTGGGCCGGCGCCATGTTCTTTGTTTACAGCCGCTGGGGGGAGCGCTCCGCGGGAGTGATCGCCGCGGGCGCTCTGGCCGCCGCCGCGGCGCTCACCGGCAAGCTGTTCGGCGCCCTGCTCGCGCCGGCCTTGATGCTGGCGGTCGCGTTCGACGGCCGGCCGCGCGCCTGGGGCCGCGCTGTCCTCGCCGGCGCCGCCTGCGCCGCCGCCGCGCTGGTTCTCGTCCCCCTGCTCTACGCCGGCGATCTTGCGGCCGCCTTCGCCTACACCGGCGAGCAGTCGTACGGGCTGCGCGGATTTCCCGACGGTCTGAAATCACCCTGGGCCTTCTTCGAGCACCTCATCTCCTACGGATTCGACAACCGCCTCTCCTACGTCAACCCCGATCTCGTGATCATGCTCGTGGCCGCCGGCCTGCTGGCCGCGCGTTTCCGTTTCGAGGGTGACCGGCTCGCCCCGACCACGCGCTTTGCCCTCTGCTGGGCCGTGTGCGGAATTGTCGGCCTCATGCCCCTCAACTACTCCCCGATCCGCTACACCCTGCTGTTCATCCCGGCGGTCATTCTACTGGCCGTGACCATATTCGACCAGACGGCCTCGGCCCACCCCCGCGCCGCCGACCGGCCGGGCAAGTGGACGTTGGTTGTATTGCTGTTTTCGCTCTGGGCGGCCTTTTTCCACCTCGCGGGCAACCTTTTCTATTTCAACACCTTCCCGCGCCCTATCCGTTCTCTCACCTGGGCGACTCTGGTTCCCGCGGCGGCCGCCGCCTGGGGCCTCTTCATTCTCTTCCGCCGCGCGTGGCCCCGCCGCGGGCGCGTCCTCTGGTATGCCGCGCTCGCATGCGTCCTGGCATCCGTGGTCGGTTTCAACGCCGAGCGCATCTACCGCTTTCACATCCGGGAGCGCATTTTCAGCATCGCCGAAGCGAACGCCGACCTGGCGGCGATTCTCGGCCCCGGCGCGGTCGTCTCCGGTCCCTACGGCCCCACCCTGACCTTGAACACCAGCCTCCGCTCCTTCATTCACCTCTTCCAGGTGGCCGAGGTAGACCCCGACCTCTTTGCGAAATATCCGATCACCCACCTCATTATGGACCCCTCCAACTACGCCGAGGCGGTTCGCAACTACCCCGCCATGGCCGGCCTCACGCCCATCACCCACTACTTCATCCGCGACATCGAGGTGGGTGTCTACCGGATCGACACCGGATTCGGCAATCCGACCGCCGAGGCTTACGCCGTGAGCCCCTTTGAGCGCGCCGTCGCCTTCCTCCAAGCCGACCGGGTCGACAGCGCTCTCGCTCTGGCCCTCCCCGTCTACGCCGCCCACCCGGAATCCAAGTCGGCCGGCCTGCTGGTCGCCGAACTTCAGATGCGTGCCCGGCAGGGGGATGCCGCGTATGACGTCTTGATGAACCTCTCCCGCCGCTTCCCGACCGATTTCTCCATCCAGCTCCAGGTCGGCCGGTTCCTCCTCCTGGCCGCCATTCAGAAGAAAGATCTTAACCTCCAGCGCACCGCCGAGCGCTATTTCGCCGAATCGGTGCGCATCAATCCCTACCGGGGAAAGTACGCCATGAACATCTGGTCGCAGATGCTCTCCGGGGCGCAGGGTCAGCCCTAAGCATAATGAGCGCCGCTATCGAGCCGGTCCGGTGAAAAAAACCGGATTTCCGCCTGAAACCTCTTGACAAGTTCCGCGTTACAATTATATTCAAGACCGCTGTCAGCACTCATTGATAGTGACTGCTAATAGCTGCTAAGAACATGAGATTGAATAGCTTAAGAGCCTGCAGCAACGAAGTGCGGCCCAGCTAACATAGCCAAAACTAATCGACATAACGTTCCGGTAACCATTGGCTGAATTCACAGGAGGTAAAAAAGCCATGCAGATTAAACCGCTGGCCGACCGCGTGGTCGTGAAGCCTTTCGAAGAGGCTGAAACTGTCAAGGGCGGAATCATTATCCCTGACACCGCCAAAGAGAAACCGATGCAGGGTGAGGTCGTGGAAGTCGGCCCCGGCCGGGTCAACGAGGAGGGCAAGAAGACGCCCATGGAAGTCAAGAAGGGTGACCGCGTCCTCTACGGCAAGTACTCCGGCACCGAAGTTACGATCGGCGGCACCGAGTACCTCATCATGCGCGAATCCGACATCTTCGCCATCGTCCAGGGGTAAACCACACGACACAAGAAGAGAGAAAGGCTGATTCCATATGGCAAAGCAGATTGACTACAACACCGAAGCCCGCGCCAAGCTCAAAAGAGGCGTTGACAAACTGGCCAATGCGGTCAAAGTGACGCTCGGCCCCAAGGGCCGCAACGTCGTCATCGACAAGAAATTCGGCTCCCCGACCGTCACCAAGGACGGCGTCACGGTGGCCAAGGAGATCGAGCTCGAAGACCACTTCGAAAACATCGGCGCCCAGATGGTCAAGGAAGTGGCGTCCAAGACCTCCGACGACGCCGGCGACGGCACGACGACGGCCACCTTGATCGCCCAGGCGATCTACCGGGAAGGCCTCAAGAACGTCACCGCCGGCCACAATCCGATGGCGATCAAGCGCGGCATCGACCGCGCCGTCGAAGTCGTCGGCGGCGAGATCAAGAAGATGTCCAAGCCGGTCTCGGGCAAGCAGGAGATCGCCCAGGTGGGCACCATCTCCGCCAACTCCGACAAGCAGATCGGCGACCTCATCGCCGAGGCCATGGAGAAAGTCGGCAAGGACGGCGTCATCACGGTCGAGGAGTCCAAGTCCGCCGACACCACGCTCGAGGTGGTCGAGGGGATGCAGTTCGACCGCGGCTATGTCTCCCCCTACTTTGTGACCGACCCCGACAACATGGAAGCGGTCCTCGATGAGCCGCTCATCCTGATCCACGACAAGAAGGTTTCCTCGATGAAGGATCTTCTGCCGATCCTGGAGAAGGTGGCCCAGGCCGGCCGGCCGCTCATGATCATCGCCGAGGACATCGAGGGCGAAGCGCTCGCCACTCTCGTGGTCAACAAGCTGCGCGGCACGATCAAGGTGGGCGCGGCCAAAGCCCCCGGCTTCGGCGATCGCCGCAAGGCCATGCTCGAAGACATCGCCGTCCTCACCGGCGGCAAGGTGATCAGCGAAGAGGCCGGTTTCAAACTCGAGAACGCCGTCATGTCCGACCTCGGCCATGCCAAGAAAGTCACCCTCGACAAGGACAACACCACGATCGTCGAGGGCGGCGGCCAGAAAGAGGCCATCAAGGCCCGGATCAACCAGATCCGCAAGCAGATCGAGGACACCACGAGCGACTACGACCGTGAGAAACTCCAGGAGCGGCTGGCCAAACTCGCCGGCGGCGTGGCCGTCATCAACGTCGGCGCCGCCACCGAGACCGAGATGAAAGAGAAGAAGGCCCGGGTCGAGGACGCCCTCCACGCCACCCGCGCCGCGGTCGAGGAAGGGATCGTGCCCGGCGGCGGCGTCGCCCTCCTGCGCTGCATGAAAGCCCTCGACAGCCTGAAAGTCACCGAGGAAGAGCAGGTCGGCGTCATGATCGTCCGCAAGGCTCTCGAAGAGCCGATCCGGCAGATCGCCAGCAACGCCGGCGCCGAGGCCTCCGTCGTGGTCGACAAGGTCCTCGCACAGACCGGCGCCTTCGGCTACAACGCCCAGACCGACACCTACGAGGACCTGCTCAAGGCCGGCGTCATCGACCCGACCAAGGTCACTCGCACCGCCCTCGAAAACGCCGCTTCCATCGCCGGACTCCTCCTCACGACCGAGGCGGTCGTGGTCGAGCAGCCCGAGGAGAAGAAGCCGGCCCCCGCTGCCCCCGACATGGGCGGCATGGGCGGCATGTACTAGACTGACCCCTCCTCTTGTGATGCGAAAGAAGCCCCGGTCGCCGCGACCGGGGCTTTTGCTTGCGCCCGCATCGCACCCGGCCGCGCCCGAAACATCGCCCCATCAACGGAAAATACTCTTTGGCAATTCCTCCCCCTTCGACCATATTTCTCCCAGCCCCACTCGACTGCCGCCGCCTCGTTGCAGGGCGAAAGTGATCACCGTCGCGGCCGGCAGCCCTGCGCGCCGAGAAGGAGACCCATGACCCTCGCGAAAGGCCACAGGCTCGGTCCCTACGAGATCGAGGGCAAAACCGGCTCGGGCGGCATGGGCGAGGTCTACCGGGCCAAAGACACCCGCCTCGACCGCACGGTCGCCATCAAGGTCCTCCCCGAACACTCCGCCTTAAACCCCGAGGCCAGAGCCCGTTTCGAACGCGAGGCCAGGACGGTCTCGAGCCTGAACCATCCGCACATCTGCGTGCTCCATGATCTCGGCCGGCAGGAAGGCGTTGACTTCCTGGTCATGGAGTATCTCGAGGGCGAAACGCTGGAGGATCGCCTCCGCCGCGGCCGGCTTGACCTCAGCGAGGTTCTGACCATCGCCTCCCAGGTCGCCGCCGCCCTCGAGGCCGCCCACCGCAAAGGGCTGGTCCACCGCGATCTCAAACCCGGCAACATCTTCCTGACTGAAGACGGCGCCAAACTCCTTGATTTCGGCCTCGCCAAACCCCAGGCTGAGTTTGTCCAGGGGCTGGACGGGGAGACTCGCACCACCCCTGTCACCGGCGCGGGAGCCATTGTCGGAACCCTGCTGTACATGTCGCCCGAGCAACTCGAGGGCCGCGAAGCCGACGCCCGCTCGGACATCTTCGCCCTGGGCGCGACGCTCTACGAGATGATCACCGGTGAGCGCGCTTTCACCGGCGACAGCAAGGCCGGCCTCATCGGCGCCATCATGAGCGAACAGCCCCGCGCCATTGTCGAACGGCTGCCGAGCGCCCCGCCCGTCCTCGACCGCCTGGTCAGGAAGTGCCTGCAGAAGAGCCCCGACCGCCGCTGGCAGACCGCCGGCGACCTGAAAGACGAGTTGGACTGGATCGCCTCGGCCGGTTCACAGGCTGGCCTTGCCGCCCCGGTGGCGCTCCAGCGGCGTTTCCGTCTGCGCCTCGCATGGATACTGGCCGCGGTGTTCGCCCTGACCGCGGCGCTCCTCGGGGCCCAATGGCTGACGCAGAAAACGCCCGTTGCCCGGACCATGCGCTTCCGGATGCCGAAGCCGGAGGGCCTGGCGAGAACCGACTGGCCGCAGCTCTCGCCCGACGGCCGCTATCTGTCGCTCCTGGCGACCGATACCAGCGGCGAAACGCAAATCTGGATCCGACCCCTGAGTTCACCCCAGCCGTACCCGCTCCCCGGAACCGCCAATGCCCGCCGCCCCTTCTGGTCGCCCGACGGCGAGTTTCTGGCCTTCTTCGATCGGTCCTCGGACCGGCTCATGAAGGTCCCCGTGGCCGGGGGGCAACCGCAGATAATCTGCAAAACGGCCGGCTCCGACGGTACCTGGGGCCGCAACAACATCATCCTGTTCGACGATTACCGCGACTACCGATCCATCGGCCAGGTGTCGGCATCGGGCGGGGAGCCCCGGCTGGCCGTCGCCCCTGACACGGCGGCCGGAGAACTGACCGCCACCTGGCCGTGCTTCCTACCCGACGGGCAGCACTTCATCTTCACCTGCGGCAGCGACTCACTTCGAGGCACGGATCAGGTGTTTCTCAAGCTCGGGGATATTGACGGCGGCGAAAGCCGTACACTCGGCACCGTGGAATCCCGGGCGGTCTTCTGCGAACCGGAGTACGTGCTCTACATGAAGAACGGCTTTTTGGTAGCGCACCGGTTCAATCTGAAGCGTCTGGAGCTGGAAGGCGAGCCGGTCCCGCTTACCGACCGTGTCGGGATTTCAGCCGGTTCGAACCTGGGGGTGAATGTCGCGGCCTCGGCCACCGGCATACTGGCCTGGCAGACGAAGGGACAGGCGAAAAGCCGTATGGTCTGGACCGACCGGGCCGGCGTTGCGCAGGATACGGTGGGCCCACCGGCAAATTACCGGGAGATCCGGCTGTCTCCCGACAACAGGCGGATAGCCTGCACCATCGCCGAAACAGGAGTGGAGTTCACACGTCTATGGGTGGCGGACGTCGCCCGGGGATCGGTCTCAATCCTCACGTCCGGCGCCGGAAACTGGTTTGATGCGACCCCGCTGTGGTTCTCCGACAGCCGGTCCCTGGTGTACCTCTCCGTTTCGGCGACGGATCTCACCGCGAGTCTGTGCCGCCAACTGATCAGCCGGAGCGAGGCCTCCGTCCTGCGGCAGTCGACCGGGGACGGTCTCCTCCCGCTTGGCTGGACGGCCTCCGGAAACCTGATCGTCGGAGCCATCCCCCTGTCCGCCGTCTCGACCGATACCGCGTGGAGGCTGGTGGCGATCGATCCGGAAGACACTGGCCGCCTCGATACGCTTCTCACCGGAGGGGACGCGGGCGTTCTCTACGATGTCTCCCCCGACGGACGTTACCTGCTGGTCGGAATGACCTCCGGGGTCGAGAGCGGGTTGCACGTGCGCGACCTCCTCCAACCCGACAATGCCTGGCTTCTGCCGGGGTCGGGGACCGCGGCCCGTTGGAGCCCGGCGGGTGATGAGATATTCTACTTTGAAGGCGACAACCTTGTCGCACTGGATATCGACCTCAGGGGAGGATTCGCCTTCGGCGCTCCCGACACCCTCTTCCGTCGCCATTTGGTCGCCGGACGGACGACACTCCGGGGGTATGACGTATCGTACGATGGCCGCCGGTTCCTCTTCGTCGCTCCGGTCGGCCCGGAAGAGCAGGAGCCGAACGAAATTGAGATTGTCCTCAACTGGAACGCCGAACTGAAGAGGAAGTGACGCGCGCCGCACGGCGTCGGCTCGGCCCCGGACGGCGTGCGACCGCCTTGGGAAGCGCAAGCCGAGTCATCTTTTCTTTCGGCAATGCCTGCAGGAGCCTCAGTCGCCGGAACCGAGGCCCATCGGCGGGCGCGCCTGTCGGCAGACTCTCTCCCGCGCAGACGTCAACATCATGTTGCGTTCGGCCGGGTGTGTGGTATCTTGCTGTAAACGTAGGAAACTACCGGGATGAACCGCAGGGAATTCTTGACCGAGGCCGGGCGCCTAGCCACGCTGGCCATCGTCGCCGGTCAACCTGGACTGATCAGCCTGGGCTGTCAGTCGGCCGGGTATCGGCGAGCCTCCGGTCCCAAACCCGACTTCCTCGTCCCGCCCGATCCCCGTCTTCCGGGCGTCGTTCTTGCCCGCGACGAGGATCATGCGGCGGCGCTGGGCGCCGCCCTCGAGGGGATCGGCGGCATTCGGCGCTTCATCCAGCCGGGAGAACGGGTCCTCCTCAAACCGAACGCCGCCTGGGATCGCGTGCCGGCGCAGGCGGTCAACACGAATCCGCTCGTGGTGGGGGAGATGGTGCGCCAGTGCCGCCTTGCAGGCGCCGCCGAGGTCCTCGTCACCGATCATGGCGGCCCGCGACCAGAGGAGGCTTTCACCCGCTCCGGCATCGCCGCCGCCGTCGCACAGAACGGCGGCCGGGTGATCTATCTTGAGGAGGACGATTTTCTGGAGGATGATCTGGGCGGCCGCTTCATTGGCGCCTGGCCGGTCCTGCGCCACGTTTTCGAGGTCGACCGCTTCATCAACATGCCGATCGCCAAACACCACGGCCTCGTCGCCGGCACCGCCTCGATGAAGAACTTCTTCGGCGCTATCGGCGGTGTCCGCGACGTGCTCCACGATCAGCTCGACCAGGCGATTGTCGATCTGGCCGCCTACTTCCGGCCTACCCTCACGGTGATCGATGCGACCCGCGTGCTCATGCGGCACGGCCCGGGGGGCGGTGCGTTCGAGGATGTCGCCGTCCGCAATGCGGTGATCTGCGCTACCGACCAGGTCGCCGGTGACTCCTGCGCCGCCGGTTTCCTCGGCGCCGCCGGCCGCGACATTCGCCATATCATCCTCGCCGCGCAGCAGGGCCTTGGCGAGATCGACTACCGCCGCGCCGGGTTCCTCGAACTGGGCGGCATCTAGGCTCTTGAGCGAAAGTCCGCGTGCAATCCGCGGTCGGGGGGAAAACAATATGGGTGGCCACCTTCTCCAGGGCAGGGTTGATCGCAATGGCTCTTTCTCTTGCCACTACGGCGGTGGGCCACCCATTTGTCGCGAACGTCTCGACAGTGAGCGATCGCGCTCCTGCCCGCGCGCCATCGCTCACCCCCGCGAAACGTCCGCCCATCAGGCCCAGGCGATTTCGACGGCGCCTGGTCCGCCGCGCGGCCGGGACGCCGGCCGCCGCGTGTGTCGGTCTCCCCGGAACCCCCCCGCTTCGGCGCTCCCGCTACCTCCGCACGCTCGAAAAGGCGTTCATTCCCGGGTACTCCGCATATTTGCCGATCTGCTCCTCGATCCGGAGGAGCTGGTTGTACTTCGCGATCCGGTCGGTCCGCGACATCGACCCCGTCTTGATCTGCCCCGCGCTGGTCGCCACCACCACGTCCGCGATCGTCGCGTCTTCCGTCTCCCCCGACCGGTGCGACACGACCGCCGTATACCCCGCGTGCTGCGCCATGCGGATCGCGTCGAGCGTCTCAGTCAGCGTTCCGATCTGGTTCAGCTTGATGAGAATCGAATTGGCGATCCCCTCCGCGATCCCCCGCCCGAGCCGCTTGATGTTCGTCACGAACAGATCGTCGCCGACCAGCTGGATCCGGCTCCCCAGCCGCTCGGTCATCTCTTTCCACCCCTTCCAGTCGTCCTCCGCCAGCCCGTCCTCGATCGAGATGATCGGGTACTTGTCGCACAGGCGTTCGTAGAAGTCGATCATTTCGCTCGACGAGAGCTTTTTCCCCTCCGCCTTGAGGTTGTACTTGCCCGACTTGGCGTCGTAGAACTCGGTCGAGGCCGGGTCGAGGGCGATCCGGATCTGTTCGCCGGGCTGGTAGCCGGCTTTGGCGATCGCCTCCATGATCACCTGGAGCGCTTCCTCGTTGGACTTGAGATCCGGAGCGAAGCCCCCTTCGTCCCCCACCGCCGTGTTGTACTTCTTGGCGGCCAGCACTTTTTTCAGGTGGTGGAACACCTCGGAGCCCATGCGGAGCGCCTCGCTGAGACTCCCCGCGCCCACCGGCATGATCATGAACTCCTGCAGGTCGACATTGTTGTCCGCGTGCTTGCCCCCGTTGATGATGTTCATCATCGGCACCGGCAGGAGCTTGCAGTTGCAGCCCCCGATGTACTCGTAGAGAAACCGGCCGCGCGACTCGGCCGCCGCTTTCGCCGTCGCCAGCGACACGCCGAGCAAGGCATTGGCCCCGAGCTTCCCCTTGTTCTCGGTCCCGTCGAGCCCAATCAGGTAGTTGTCGACCGCCACCTGATCGTACGGATCGATCCCGTCTTTGAGCAGCGCCGGGGCGATCTTCTCGTTGACGTTGTCGACCGCCTTCTGCACCCCTTTGCCGAGATACTTGCTTTTATCGCCATCGCGCAGTTCGACCGCTTCGTGCGCCCCGGTCGAGGCCCCCGACGGCACGGCGGCCCGCCCGAGCGTGCCGTCCGAAAGGATCACATCGACCTCCACCGTGGGCGTGCCGCGTGAGTCGAAAATCTGTCGCGCATGAATGAATTCGTAGTCCGACATGGAGAAACCTCTCGTCAGCCAATTGCCGTTTCACATCCGCCGTAGATGCTACCATCCGCCCCGGACGCATGCAAGTTTTAACAGTCATTGGGGGGACAAGCCCTCAGAGTATGGGGCCCGGCCGCGACTTCCGCGCTGTGGCCGGTCCCGATCCCTTTGTGCGGCAACACGCTTGGCGCCGGCACCCGGTTTGATACGTAGGCCGTGTACCTTGGGTAGGACAGCAAGACCGGCGGATTAAAAGATGCCGGTCGGGGCCGGCCGCTAACCGGCCCCTTTTTTATTCCCTCACCAAATGTGATTGTGCTCTCCCCCGCCACGGGTAGTTTCTGGCTTAGCGCGGCCCGAAACAGCCGGCGGATGGCGGTTTTCGACTCGCGCTAAAGAAAAAACTCGACAAACCGGTGCAAAAGCGCGTTAAACCCAATCTGAACACGAGGCCGACGCGAGCCGCCTGCCCCCGCGGGAAACGGTCGCCGGCCGCGGAAGCGAAAACCCGACCGGCGTCCGATTGGCCAGAGCGGCCGGGGCGCCCGAGGATTGACAACCCGAGAGACACTATGGCTACCACTCCTTCGTCCTCCGCTCAGCCGGCCGAGGCTGCCCAACCGCAGACCGGCGAAAAACCGAAAATCTCCCTCCCCGACCTGAACTGGAAGACCGCTACCTGCGTCGTGTGCGGGAAACCGTTCGACTATCACGGACGGAAACCGAAAACTTGCCGCGACGGCAACTGCCGCTACCGTTTCGAGTACAAAATTGAGCCCGACAAGTGGGCCGGGCGCCAGAAAACTCTGTTCGACGTCGAGTAGCCCGGCCGGTTCAGCCTCCCGTGCGTTCTGCAGCGCTTCGCGGCGAGCAAACCCCGGCGTATAAGGGGCAACTCATTTCCGAAAGCGAGGTGCCCCGGGCCTACCTTACTCGGCCTATTCAGCGCGCTCGCCCTTGCAACGGCCGCCTTTGCCTCATCTTTGGCAATGATCTCTACCGGGAGTGCAGCCTCGGCCGGCTGACACCCGGAGAGAGCGACCGCCCCCTCCCGCGCCCTTCGCCCCGGCTGGCCGCGCCCCACACCACCCCCGCCTCTGCGCCGCTCTACGCCGAAAACTGCTTTCCGACAAACTCCCAGTTCACCAGTTTCCAGAATGTTTCCAGGTATTTCGCCCGGAGGTTGCGGTAGTCGATGTAATAGGCGTGTTCCCAGACGTCGCACGTCAGCAGCGGCTTCTGACCGTCCCGCAGCGGATTCCCCGCATTTCCCTTCGGCACGATCTCCAGTCCCCCGTCGGCTTTCCTCGCCAGCCAGACCCAGCCCGCGCCAAACAGCCCGACCGCGGCCGCGGTGAACTGCTCCTTGAATTTGTCGAACGACCCGAACGACCGCGTGAGCGCTTCGGCGAGCTTGCCCTTCGGTTCCCCGCCGCCCGCGGGCGACAGACAGTGCCAGTAGAACGTGTGGTTCCACACCTGGGCGCCGTTGTTGAAGATCCCCCCCTCCGATTTCCGGATAATCTCCTCCAGCGAGGCGTCCTCGTACTGAGTTCCCCGGATGAGCTCATTGAGCTTGGTGACGTAAGCCAGGTGGTGTTTGCCGTAGTGATACTCCAGCGTTTCGGCGGAAACATGCGGCGCGAGCGCATCTTTTGCGTACGGCAGGTCGGGCAGCGAATGGGTCATGGGAGGCTCCTTTCCCCGGACCGGCGATTGAGCCGTCATTAGGTTTGCCCGAACGTTACCACTCTGTCATGGCGGTGTCAAGCGGAGGCCGACGTTGGTCCCGCCGCAGATAATTGTCAAGTTCGGTCGCCGCGTCTCCGATAATCTGAGTGAAGACTGATGGTGACTTAACGGAAATCGGACGTTTTGTTCGTTTATTGGGAAACCAGTCGTGCGGTTGGTTCGTTAAAGAGACAAAGAGCTTTTTAGTTGACCGCATCCTGGCGTCCTAACACTTTACATCTGGTTACTCATGGGGTGAAAGGCCATGGAGATTGGCTTGATTTATTCAAAGGATGACCCTCGCCAGACTGAGACGCGGGATTTTGTGCACTCGTACCTTCGAGATCGGGGAATCCTGGCCCAGATTGTCGAGGACCATCAACCGGTCGCTTCCCCGACCGTGGTCATCAACGGCGAGGCTGTTCGAGACCGCCGCGCCAAGCCGCGTGATGGCCATGGCCGGATGTTTCCGGCCCTCGCCGACATCGCCCGGGCCATCGAGCAACACGCGTGGTCTTTGTAACGGGTTAGCAGAAGGTACTCGACCGCACATTTTGTCAGTTTACGGCGCGGCCCCCCGGCCGCGCCGTTCTCGTGTCCGGCCGGCGCCCGGCCCGAAAACCCGCGTCCGGCGCGGGATTTCCCAGAAAACGCTTTACTTTGTCCCGCCCCGCCGATACTATAACGGGGTCAACCCATTGTTACTGCAACGACCTTTACCTGTACCTGCAAGCGGGCTGAGAAAACTCAACGATTCGTGTATTTCCCGGGTTGCTCCGTGCGCCCGGACGTGCGAAAGGAGACAGATCCTATGCAAATGCTGCTGAAAGCAGGATTGACCATCGTCGCCGCGGCCCTGGTCCTGGCCGGGTGCGGCGGCGACCCGATGCCCACCACCCCGGCCGCCGCTCCCCAGGCGTACAAGGCTCTTGCCGGCGTGCCCACCACCGCCACCATCGACTCCGCCTGGGTCGCCATCCACGTCAGCCGGCCTGACACCCAGACGGTCGCGGTTCACCCCGTTCTGGGCGAGTGGACCGAGACCGAACTCACCTACGCCGGCCGCCCGGCCGTCGATACACTTGATACCCTCGCGGTCTTCACTGTCGTCGACACCGGCTGGATCATGATCCCGATCAGCGGCCTGGCAGCCGACTGGGTCGAGGGTCGGGACAATTTCGGCCTCATTTTCCGGCAAGCGGACACGGCGGCGGGCTTCGTCGGCTGGGACAGCCGCGAGGCGGCCGGCCTTGAACCTTACCTGCGCCTCTGCTATAGCTGGAAGGCCGACACGATGTGCGAGGTTTTCACGGCGGTCGCCGACGCCTACATCGACGAGGCCGCCCCGGATGCGAACTTCGGCGCCGCCGCCGAGCTGTTCACCGGCCGCGACACTGCCGAAGGCACCTCGCGCGCGGCTTTGGTGCACGTTGAGATCCCGGTGTACACGCCGCCGGCTACGCTCGGCGACTTCGTCTGGCTGGACACCGACCGCAACGGCGTTCAGGACGACGGCGAACCGGGCCTGGCCAGCATCACGATTGATCTGTTCGCGTGCGACGGCGACACGCTGGTCGCTTCGGCCGCCACCGACCTCTCCGGTTACTACCGCTTCGATTCCCTGGCCCCCGGCGCCTACTACATCGCCGCGGCCCTGCCGGACAGCCTCATGTACGCCCTCCCGGATCAGGGCGGGGACGAGACCGCCGACAGCGATCTTGACCCGGCGACCGGCCGGAGCGCCTGCGTGGATCTGGCCCCCGGCGACGACTACCGGGCGCTCGACGCCGGCTACACCCTCGCCTATGCCGCGGTCGGCGACTTCGTTTGGAATGACATGAACGAGAACGGCCTCCAGGATGCCGGCGAGCCTGGGCTGGCGGGCATCGCCGTCAACCTGTTCGCCTGCGACGGCCGCCCTGTCGCCTCCGCCGTCACCGACTCTTCCGGCCGGTACCTCTTCGAAAACCTGGAGCCCGGCGACTACTACCTGCAGCTTGCCAATCCCTTCGGCTGGATCTTCACCTATGCCGGCGTCGGCGGCGACGACCTGATCGACAGCGACGTCGACCGGTACTACAAGACCACGACCTGCTTCGCCCTCTCTCCCGGCGAGGAGGATTACTCCCGCGATGCCGGTTTGATCGAGACCGACGGCTGCACGCACGGGAAGGGGTACTGGAAGAACCACGCCGGCTTCGGGCCGCAACCCGACGAGGTGACCCGGCTTCTCCTGCCGATCTACCTCGGGACGCCGGAGGGCACTAAGACGATCGCGGTGGCCGACGCCCGCACTGCTTTCGACATCCTCCAGCAGCACACCTATGGCCATCCGAGCAACGGGATCACGAAGCTCTACGCCCACCTGCTCACCGCCAAGCTGAATATCGTCAACTTCGCCAACCCCGAGGCGGTGTACCCGTTGATCGACGAGATCGACGCCTTCCTGTCGGAGTACGACTGGAACGACTGGGAGATGCTCGCTCCGGACCGGCAGACCATGGTCCAGAGGTGGAAGGGCCGTCTTGAGATGTACAACGGGGGGAACCTCGGCCCGGGTCGCTGCGATGGCGATGCGGCGTACGATGATGACGGCGACAGCGACGGCGATTACTGAGACCCGCTCCCGCTGATCAGCCAAGACAGAAAGGCCCGGCGCTTGCGCACCGGGCCTTCCTCGTGGCTTGTCCGGCCCGCGGCTAGATCTGAGTCTGCTCCCGCAGGAACGCCGCGACCTCCGCCGTCTTCATCCGCTTCTGCTCCTGGGTATCGCGGAAGCGCAGCGTCATCGTCTCGTCCTCGATTGTCTGGCCGTCGATCGTGATGCAGAACGGGCAGCCCGCCTCATCCATGCGCGCATACCGGCGGCCCACGGCGCCGGAGACATCGTAGAACACCTTGAAATGCCGCTTCAGTTCGGCGTACACCTTCTCGGCGAACTCCGGCATTCCGTCCTTCTTGACCAGCGGGAACACGGCCGCCTTGATCGGCGCCACCTTCGGCGAGAGGCGCAAAAACACCCGCGTCTCCCCTTTGATTTCTTCCTCGTCGTACGCGTCGACCAGGAGCGTGAGGAGCGTTCGGTCGCACCCGGCCGAGGTCTCGATAATGTACGGGACGAACTTCTCGGTGTAGACGTCGTCGCTGTAGCGCAGGTCTTTGCCGGTGGCCTGCATGTGCCGCCCGAGGTCGAAGTCGGTCCGGTTGTGCACGCCCTCGAGTTCCTGCCAGCCGAAGGGGTACTCGTACTCGATATCCCAGGCCGCCTTGGCGTAGTGCGCCAGTTCCCCGGGGCCGTGCTGGTGCCAGCGCAGCCGGGCCTCCCGGATCCCCAGGTCGAGATAGAACTGCCAGCGCTGCGCCCGCCAGTACTCCATCCACTTCTCATCTTCGCCCGGCGCGACGAAATACTGCATCTCCATCTGCTCGAACTCGCGCGTGCGGAAAATGAAATTTCCCGGGGTGATTTCGTTGCGGAACGCCTTCCCGATCTGGGCGATCCCGAACGGGATTTTCTGGCGCGAGGAGTTCTTGACGTTGAGGAAATTGACATAGATCCCCTGCGCCGTTTCCGGCCGGAGGAACACCTCGCTCGCGGAATCCTCCATCGGCCCCATGTGCGTCTTGAACATGAGGTTGAACTGGCGCGCCTCGGTCAGTTCTCCGCCGCACTCCAGGGGCGACTTCGACGGTTTCAGGGGACAGCGCGAGGATTCAAGCTTGTCGGCCCGAAAACGCGCCTTGCACTTCTTGCAGTCCACCATGGGATCGTGGAATTCGGTCACGTGCCCCGAGGTATGCCACACCTGCGGGTGTATGAAGATCGCGGCATCGAGCCCCTCGACATCGTCCCGCCGGTGCGTCATCGCGTTCCACCACACCGTCTTGAGATTCCGCTTCAGCTCGGCACCGAGGGGACCGTAGTCCCAGCACGACGACAGCCCGCCGTAGATCTCGCTGGAGGGGTAGATGAAGCCGCGCCGCTTGCACAGCGACACCAGCTTGTCCATCAACTCGTCATTCTTCTTCTGTTCGCTCTTGGTCGTCATACCGTCTTCGTGCTTTCCTTTCCTCAGGCTTCGGCGTCCTTCCTGAGCTTCTCCAAAAAAGTCAGCGCTTTCAGCTCCGCCCGCACATCCGCCTGGAAGCTCAGGAACCTGGTCAGCGCTTCTGTCAGCCGGACCGTCTCACGGTAACTTATCGGAAGCGTGGCCGCCTGTCCCAACGACGCTCCCTCCAGCGCCCGGATCAGCCGGTGGCTCTCCGAAGAAAAGGGAATATAGCAATCTCCGACCGATTCGCAAGCCCGGCAGACCATTCCCCCACGCTCGGCCGAGAACTGCACCCCCCCGGCGGCGTCGGCCAGCCGCTCCCCCGTCGCCCCGCACGCCACGCACCGGGTGAGCGAGGGGTGGTACCCGAGCCGCGAGATCAGCCGGATGTAGTAATTCACGAAGAGCGGCCCCAGCCCTTGTTTCGGCGCCGTCTCCACCAATTCGAGGTAGGAAACCGTGTAGGTATAGAGGTCCGGGTGCGGCGCCCGGTCCCCCAGCAGACTCAGCAGCAGTTCGATCGCCGCCGAGGCGAAAGCCAGCCGCCCGAGCGTCCCCTCCCGCTCGAACTGCCACGCCTGTACGAGGCTGACGTCCGACAGGTACCCCGCCGATTCCTTCTCCGAGTGGTAGAACGTCAGCTCCAGGCGGGCGAACGGAACGAGCCGCCCCCGTTTGCCGGTCAGCCGCCGCCCGCCCCGGTCGGTCAGAGCCAGCCGCCCGAAATCGCGGGTGAAAAACACCACCGTCCGCGAGGACTCCGACCAGTTGTGCGCGCGCAGGAGAATCGCTTCCGTCGCCTTTATCGCCATGGTCTCACCGCAGTTCCCGTTTTGAGTGCGGGTCGGCGCCGCCCCTATGCCGGCGGCCCGGACCGCGCCCCGCAATAACGGCATTTTGCGGCTGCTGCGCCACCGCTAAGCGCTCTGCCCCCCGCCGGCTGCGTTCGAAAGGCTTCCGGGCCGCGACCGGCCCGGTCCGGGCGAGTGAACATGGGTCAAAAAGGTTCACAATGTGATTGCGCCCGGCCGCCCGAGGGCCTATCTTGCCCTCACCGGACAGTAAACCTCTTGAAATGGGAGATCGCTATGCAGACCGAACCGCACCCGGAACACATCTGGCTGCAGCGCTTTGTCGGCGACTGGACCATTGAGATCCAGGCGGTGATGGGACCCGGCGAACCGCCGACCACCCACACCGGGCGCGAAACCGTCCGCTCCCTCGGCGGGCTGTGGATTGTCGCCGAAGGCCACGGGGAGACGCCCGGCGGCTCGTTCGACTCCATCCTCACGCTCGGCTTTGACCCGCAGCGCCGGCGGTTCGTCGGCAGCTTCATTGCCTCCGTAATGACCCACTTCTGGATATACGAGGGCGCCCTCGATGCCGCCGGGAAAGTGCTCACCCTCGACTGCGAGGGCCCCGTCTTCGGCGCCGAAGGAAAGACCACCCGGTACCAAGACGTCCACACCTGGGTCTCCGAGAATGAGCGCACCCTCACCGGAAAGATCCTCGGACCCGATGGGCAGTGGCAGGACATGATGACCAGCCGGTATCGGCGGGTTCGCCGGACTGCGACTCAGTAGACGAAGGACCTGCCTCGATGAGGCGACCGGGCGTCTTCAATCCGGTCAACCTCGACGGTTGATTTCCCGGCTGCGGCGGCGACATCTTTCGGCATGCTGTCGATGATGAGTTGCAGCAGTTCGCCGACGATCGTCTCCTCCTGTACCCGCGAACGGGCCGAGTGAACCGCCATGCGCCTCGTGGAAGATGATCCCGCCGGAATTGCCCGCGAACTCAAACGGCAGGCGGGGGCCGGCCTGCGGGCGAGGAACCTGACCGCCCACCTCCGGAGCCCTGACCGCCTGTGTCTCCCGGGGGATGAAACGGCGCAAAGCGAGACCTCCCGCCTCCCGCGCTGCGGAGACCTTGGCGGGCGGTCTCTGTCGTTTGTGCACGTGTGGGGGGAATCCCCCGCCCCCGTCACTGGCCGCGATACCGGTAGATCACCTCGTTGGGCCGTACCATGCGGTAGCGTGTGCGGGCGATGTACTCGAGGTAGCTCGGGTCCGTCTCCAGCATATGCCGGATGCGGGCCGCATCGGCCAGCGCCACCGTGTACTGGCGGTTGGCCTCCAGGAGCGCCCCGTGTTCGAGGTGCAGCCGGATAATCCGGGGAATGCTGTACTCCCCGACGGCCAGGGACCAGACAAACATCCCCCCGACCACCCACAGCCCGTAGCGCACGATCTGGCGGCGCAGGCGCGAGTCGCCGGAGGCCAGTCGCGCCCTGAAATTCTCAGCCACCGGCGCCCAGAACGGCCGGCCCTGTTTTACCCGTCTCGGCATGGGGAGATTGTTACAGCGGCCGACGCTGTTCGGCAACATAAAATCGCCGCCGCCCGGGTTGACCCGGAAATGCGCCCTGCCCGCGGCAACCGCGCCCGGCCGTTTCAACCCCGCCCTGTGCAACTTCTGCGCACCCCGTCCCCTTCATCCCTCCGCCCTTCCTGCCGATACTACTCAAAACGTCCGAGATTGATCACGCGACGGCGGACCCACATGGCAAAGATCGACCAACTCCTGAATATTGTGCGCGACGCCCACGCCTCCGACCTCCACCTGGCCGCCGGGAGCGTCCCGATCGTGCGCGTCTCCGGCCGGCTGGAGAAGACGAGCCACAAGCGCCTCACGAGCGAGACGATCAAGGCGCTCGTTTACGAGATGCTCTCGGACGATCAGATCCGCCTGTTTGAGCGCGAGGGGGATCTCGATGTCGCGTATGGTGTTCCCGGGGGCGCCCGTTTCCGCATCAACATTTTCCACATGCAGTGCGGCGTGGCCGCCGCGATCCGGCTCATCCCCGACCGGCCGCCGAGCCTCGACTCCCTCGGCTTCGCCGACACCGTCGCCCGCCTCACGGAACAGCGTTCCGGGCTGATCCTGGTCACCGGCCCCACCAACTCCGGCAAGACCACGACCCTGGCGGCCATGATCGACCAGATCAACACCGGTTTCGCCCGCCACATTCTCACCCTCGAGGACCCGATCGAGTACATCCACGAGAGCAAGAACTCGCTCGTGTCCCAGCGCCAGGTCGGCCGCCACGTCGGGTCGTTCGCCGCCGGTCTGCGCGCCGCGCTGCGCGAGGATCCCGATGTGATCACGGTCGGCGAACTCCGCGACACCGAGACAATCGCCCAGGCTATCACCGCCGCCGAGACCGGCCTGCTGGTCCTCGGCACCCTGCACACCACGAGCGCCGCCGCCACCGTCGACCGCATCGTCGATGTCTTCCCGCCGGACCAGCAGCAGCAGATTCGCATCATGCTCGCCGATACCCTGCTCGGAGTCGTCTCCCAGCACCTGCTCACCCGGGCCGACGGCCCCGGCCGCGTCCTCGCGTACGAACTGCTCGTCCGCACGCCCTCGGTGCAGAATCTCATCCGCGAGAGCAAGACGCACCAGTTGTCGATGATCATCCAATCCAGCCGGAAGCTCGGCATGCGGCTTCTGGACAATCACCTCAAGGCGCTTGTCGATGCCGGGATTATCAGACCCGAGGAGGCGGTGCGCGTCGCCCACGACCCGTCGCCGTTCCTCGCCAAATCCGAGCAGCCGGAAGAGATGGTGCCCGCGCCATGAGCCCGTCGCCGAAAAAACGACTCGATGAGATTCTCGTCGCCGAGGGCCTCGCCAGCGACACGCAGATTCGCGAGGCCCTCATGCGCCAGAAAGCCCGGGGCGGCAAACTCGGCTCCCACCTGCTCTACCACCGCTATGTCGACGAGGCCGGCCTGGTCAAGGCCCTCGCCATTCAGTTCGCCTGCGAAGGGGTGGTCCTGGCCAACCTCGACATCCCGGACTCCATCCTCGAGTTGATTCCCAAGAAGATCGCCCTCGCCCGGCGCGTCCTCCCCGTCGCTTTCGACGGCGCCACCCAGACTGTCACCGTCGCCTGCGAAGATCCGACCGACGCCGCTCTCCAGCGCGAGCTCCAGTTCGCTCTGGGCGGCCGCCCCGTGAAACTCTGCGTCGCCGCCGAACTCGCCCTCGACGTCGCCATCGCCCGCTGCTACCTCAAACAGTCCCGGTCGCTCGAGGAGAGCCTCGCCCTGGCGATTCCGGACGCCGCCACCGACACCGGCCCGATCGCGGTCCCGGCCGCCGCCGGGAACGGCCCCGCCCCGTCCGACCGCGAAGCTATCCTCCTCGTCACCGACGAGGAGTACTGCGGACCGCTCCTTCAGGCGATCTTCGAACGCGACAATTTCGACGTGACCACGACCGATTCCGCCGACGATGCGATTGAGGCGATCGGCAACCGCCGCTTCCACAGCGTCTTCATCAAAGACACCGTCCCCGGCGATTACCTCGACCTGATCGACAGGCTCCGCAAGATCTCGCCGCGCACCCGGGTGCGCTACTACGAATCGGCCGCCCGCCTGCTCCTGGTCGACGATCTCTTCACGACCGAGGGGGACCTCCTCGTCAAGAACCTCGACCTTTTCACGGCCATGATGTCGACGCAGGCGCGCCAGCCCGACAACCACAGCGGCCGCGTCGGCCACTACGCCGACCGCCTCTGCCGCCGCCTCGGCCTGCCCGACAAAGACCGCCTCCAGATTGTCTCGGCCGCCTACCTCCACGACCTCGCCCGCTTCCACTACACCCCGTCCGAGACCCGCGACACCCGCACGACCATCAAACTCACCACCCGTCTCCTCCAGTCGCTGAACTACCCGCCGGTGGTCGTTGAAATGCTGCGGAAAATGTACGTCGACCTCAAGGGCAAGTACACCAAGCGCCTCCCCATCGAGGCCCTCGGCGGCAACATCCTGACCATCGTCGACCTCTACTGCGAAAATGTCGCCGCCAACGAGCGCCTCCTCCTGGACAAATTCGACGCGATCAAGAAGAAATTCCGCGACCTCACCGGCCGCCTCTTCATGGCCGAAGTCGCGGAGGCCTTCATCGGCCTCATCCAGGAGGAACTGCTGGCGCAGCAGACCTCTCTGCAGGTCGCCCAGGTGATGCTGCTGTCCGATCGGCCCGGCTCTCTCACCCCCGCTTACCTCCGCCTGCGCAACGAGGGTTTCCGCACCATGGCCCCTGCCGGCCTCGACTCCTTCGTCGATCTCTACCGCCGCAGCCGCCCCGACATCATTGTCCTCGCGGTCTCCGGGTCGGCCGAGGACGTCGTCGCTTTCATCGAGCGCCTGCGCCAACGCGACGTTGATTTCGATCACACCCCAGCCTTTGCTTTGGTCGACAGCGCCGTTGTCCCCTCGCTCACCGGGCTCCTGGAGAAGGGGATCGAGGACATTCTTCCCGTCGATGCCGGCCTCGACCTGCTGGTGGTGAAGATGCAGAAGATCCAGGCGGTGCTGCAGGCGAAGCAGAAGCAGCGCGAAACCGCCGACCACAAGTCCGGCGCCACCGGCCGTCTCGCCGACATGAATCTCATCGACCTCCTGCAGGCCCTCGGCCCGAGCCGCAGGACGGCCCGCATCACCGTCACCCCCGGCCCCTCCGCCGCCCGAGCCGACGATTCTCGCCCGGGCCTTGAGCCCGACCCGCGCGGCGGTTTCTCCGACAATTCGCGCGCCGGCCGTTCCGGCGACGCCGCCAGCGCCGGAAGCACTCCCGGCCGGCCCGATCGCCGCCCCGACCAGAAAGACCGCCGCCTGAACGACCATCTCATCCTCTACCTCGACCGCGGAGCGATCGTCTTCGCCCAGTACCGGGACAAAATCGGCGCCGAGGCGGTCTATGAAACAATCGGCTGGGCGGATGGGTACTGGTCGGTGGAACCGGTGTCCCGCGAGGCCCTTCCCGCTCCGAACAACGACCTCTCCAATGAGTCGATTCTCATGGAAGGCTGCCGCCTCCTCGACGAACGCCTCCACGCCGGCAAGTTGTTTTGACCTTTCCTCCGATGGCGCCGGGCACACAGGTAACAGCCGTCCCCCGGATCTCTTGTGGGTCAGGACCCTTGTGGTCCTGACATTCTGACCATCGATGTGAGCAGCCCCGTCAGGATCATAAAGGTCCTGACTTACAAGACCTATTTCGCGGAGGTTATCCGGCCCGTGTCGCGATCGCCTTCACCGGCGGCTTACTCCCCGGCCACCCCCAGATACTCCAGCCGCTCCCGCTGCCGCTCCTGCGTCTCTTCCGACACCTCTCCCATGTATCCCGACACATCGGCGGCCGTGCCCGCCCATTCGCCCGGCAGGCCCATCATCTCAAAGCACCGGGCGATCCGATAGTCGCACTCGATCAGGTTGTAATAGTTGCCGGGCTCTTCGCGCAGCATTTCCCGCAACCGGCCGTACGCCGCCGCCGCATCGGCATAGCGTCCCAGGCGATACTGCGCCTCGGCCACCGGCCACAGGAAGCTCCGGCTGTGCGGGTAGCGGCGCATCAGGCTGTCGCCGAGCGCAACCGCTTCCCGGTACTCCTTACGATCCAGCCGCACCCAGACCAGCGATGATCTCGCGGCCTCCCTCGAAATGAGCGACCCCTCCGCCGCCGTCTCCAGCTCCCGCAGGCCCCGTTCCTTGTCATCGGATACAATTCCCAGCCATCGCAGTACTCCCGCCTTCGCCGACTTCCAGTAATGGTACAGCCCCAACCCAAAGTACAGGTCGTACACCGTGCTGTCGGCCCGCAGTCCCCGTTCGTAGAGTCCGGCCGCGGTTCTCCCGGCGCGCGCGGCGGTGAGCTTTGATCCGAACTTGGCTTCCCAGACCGCGCGGTAGGAGGCGGCGTGTCCGAGCACGAGGAATCCCCAGGCCCGCGTGTGCCGATCTCCCGACGCGATCTGTAATCCCGCCAAGCGCTCCGCCGCGGCGAGGCTTGTGCGGAACTCGCGTTCGCGCAGCGCCTCCTCGGCGTCGTAGGCCGCCGTGACCAGCGTGATGCCCGTGAACAGGTGTCCCAGCGGGTCATCCGGGTACGAGGACACCATAAGTCGCGCGACCTTCTCGGCTGCGTCGTACCGGTCGTTGTAGAGGTCTTCCTGAAGCGCGGCCAGCAGCCGCACCTGCTGGGAATCCGGGTACGCGGCTGCCCGTGCGCTCGTGTGCGCGGGGAGGAGCGCCGCCAGGACTACGGCGACGACCGCGGCCGTCGCACGCCGGGAGTATGTGAGCCGGACCGTCACATGCCTAGTATCGGCCAATAGGGTCGGCGATTGAGCGGGGGAAAAGTTGGCAGCTCGGCCGGGAGGCGGCCGGGGCGGTTGTCAGATCGCGGGCCGTCCCGGCACGAACGCGAGCAGGTCGATGCGGTGGTCGTTCGAGGCCGCCACGACCATGGTGTCCCCGGCGCGGTGGAAGACGATTCGGCAGCCCCGGCAGTTGTGGTCAAAGAAGCGGACATTGTCGCGGACCACTTCGCTGAGACGCCCGTCGTTAACCTGTGCGAACCAGGCCGCCGGCGCGAGGAAGACCGACACGGTTTGCCGGTCGCGGGCGTAGACAAAGTGCAGCATCTGCTCGCCCATGATGGTCTCGCTGCGCCCCGCGATCAGGTGGAATTCGCCCACGGCCGGGCGGATTTGGTACCCGAACTTCTCCCGCGCCCCGGCCGCCGCGCGCGCCGCGTCGTAAGAACCGCCCTCGCGGACAGCGGCGGCGAGGTTCACGTGAGCTTGCTGGAGCGGGGCGAATTTTGTCTGGTGGGAGTAGAGCCGGACGCCGAGCATGCCGGCGCCGATGAGAATGAGTGCCGCAGCCGCCGCCATCAGGGAGATGGCGGCGCGCCTAAAAGGGCGGGGGTTCCCCCGCGCCTTGGTATGTCCGCGATCGGCCGCCTCCCCTGCCCCGTCCAGAGCGTCGAGACGGTCAAGGATGCGGGATTTGAGCCGCTCGTGGGCGACCTCGACTTGCCCGTGCCGGATTTTCTCGTTCAGGAAATTCTGGATTTCCGTTTGAAGGCGATACTTCTCGAAGCAGTCGCTGCATCTTTCGAGGTGTTCTCTGACCTGTCTGGTGTCGATTTCCGAGGCTTCTTTATCGATTATGTCGTACAACAGGTTCAGCGCTTCCTGACAATTCATCTGGCCGTATCCTTGATGTAGCCGTTCTTGATTGCGTAGTCATACAAGGCTTTTTGAAGCAGTTTCCTCCCTCGGTGCAGGCGCGATTTCACCGTCCCTAGCTGGAGATCGGCAATATCGGCGATCTCCTGATACGAAAACCCTTCGAGGAACGACAGCACGACGACGAGGCGAAAATCCTCGGGCAACCCTTCGATGGCGCGTTTCACGTCATCGTCGAAAATCTTCGCGAACAACTCTTTCTCGGGATTGTCGCTCGGGGCGGTGGCCGCGAGCTGACCGTAGAGAAAGCTGTCGTCGATTTCGTCGACATTGACCGACATCGGGGAGCGGGACTTGGAGCGGTAGTCGTTGATGAAAATGTTGGTCATGATTTTGAACAACCATGCCCGACAATTCGACCCCGGCTCAAACCGATCCCAGAAGCGATACGCCTTGACATACGCCTCCTGCACCAGATCTTCGGCGTCGTTGTTGTTCTTGGTCATCCGAAGAGCGGTGCGGTAGAGGGCGTCCATGTGGGGCAGCGCCTCTTTCTCGAATGCCCGTCGCTTCTCGAGTTCCTTCCTCTTATCGTCACCGGTTTTCGCTTTACCGTCCGTCATGGAAACCATATCTCACTTCCCCGCGACCGGTAAAGCAAGCCATTGCCTATACTTAGAAACAACGGCTGCGGTCGCGAAAGTTCCCGTGGTTGCACCCTCTGTTCCCGGCCGCCGGCTGATCTCCATCCTTATTGTTGAGAGACTCCCTGGGCGTGGGCCGGCCGCCAAAGGCTAATCCCATCCACCAATTCAATATAAGCCGCCCGCATGCCCCCTACAAGAGAATTCGGACCGACCTTGGTCGGTTCGACGGTTCCGGCATCCTGAAAGTTGTACCACCCAGAAGGCCGACCGCCGAGAATATCGGGATAGTTTCCATGGAGATTGCCCTCAACCTCCCCCAGGGGCCTGCCTCCCGCGCCTTCCGGCCTCAGCCGATGACGGTCAGCCTGGCGTACTTGGCCATCACTCTCTTCACCCCGAGTCCCTGGAAATGGATCTCGAGCATCAGCGACTCGCCGCGCCCTTCGACTTTGAGCACTTTGCCCCGTCCGAAAGTAGGGTGGCGCACGAGCCGTCCGACGCGCAGCGCCTCCTCCTCTTCGTACTCATAGTGGACCCCTTCCTCTGCCGGAAGCCGTCCCAACGGGAGGTCGCGGGCCGTGGCGGGGCGGTCGCCGGCGGACACGAGTTCGTAGTGGCGGTTGGTCCGGAAGTCGGTGCGCTCAATCAGATGGTCGGGAACCTCCTTGATGAATCGCGAGGGGATCGAGACCGACTGGCCGAAGCGGAAGCGCGCAGTAGCGCTGGCCAGGTACAGCTTGTGGCGGGCGCGGGTGGAGCCGACATAGAACAGCCGCCGCTCCTCTTCCAGCTCCATTTCCTCCCCGACGGTACGGGCGAGGGGAAACAGTCCTTCTTCCAGCCCCACGATGAACACGGTGTCAAACTCCAGCCCCTTGGCCGAGTGGACCGACATGAGGGCCAGTTTGTCCTCGGACTCATTGTACTCGTCGATGTCGGTGAAGAGCGAGATCTCGGCCAGGTATTCGGCGAGGGTGGCGTGGGGGCGGTGCCGGGTGTAATCAGCCACGCCGCCGATGAACGCCTCGAGGTTCTCGATGCGGGTGGCGGCGACAATCTCCTCTTCCTCCGCCCGGATCGCCTCGAGCAGGCCGAGGTCGCGGATCAGATCGCCCACCAGCAGATCGGTCGAGACGGCGTCCTGCTGTTCCCGGTAGCGTTCAATGAGGGCGGTGAAGGAGCGGAGTTGGCGGACGGCCCGGGCGCCCAGCCCGGAGAGATCCGGGTCAGGCAGGGTCGCCGTCTCATAGAGCGACTTCCCCTCGCGGGCGGTGAGTTCGCCCAGGTCGGCGAGGCTTTTGTCGCCGAGGCCGCGTTTCGGGTAGTTCACGATGCGCCCGAAACTGATGTCGTCTTTCGGATTGACGATCAGCTTGAGGTAGGCCAGGAGGTCTTTGATCTCCTTGCGCTGGTAGAACGAGATGCCGCCGACGATCTGGTAGGGGATGGCGCGCCGCCGGAGCTGTTCCTCGAAGGCGCGGGACTGCGCGTTGGTGCGGTACAGGATCACCATCTCCGACAGCGGCGTGCGGCTCCGGTCCCGGACGACCAGATCGATCACCCGCTCGGCCTCTTCCTCCGCCGAATCGACCAAGAGGAGGCTGATCTTCTCCCCCCCGCGGCGCGTGGTGCGCAGCACCTTGTCCTTGCGGGCGACGTTGTGGGCGATCACGGCCGAGGCGGCCGCCAGGATGACGTCGGTGGAGCGGTAGTTCATTTCCAGTTTGATCACTTTGGCGCCAGGGAAGTCGTGCTCGAAATCGAGGATGTTGCGGATATCGGCGCCGCGCCAGCCGTAGATCGACTGGTCCTCATCGCCGACCACGCAGATGTTCCGGTGCGGCCCGACGAGGCTTTTCAGCAGGAGGTACTGCACGTGGTTGGTGTCCTGGTACTCGTCCACCAGGAGATAGCGGAAGCGGGACCGGTAGCGCTCGCCGATTTCGCTGTGCTGCTGGAGGAGGGCGACGGTGTTGAGGAGGAGGTCGTCGAAATCCATGGCGTTGCACTCGCGCAGCCGCGCCTGGTAGAGGGAGTACAGTTGGGCGGTGCGCTGTTCGAAGTAGCCGCCGGCGCTGCGGGCGAAACCCTCGGCCGACTGGAACCGGTTCTTGGCGTTCGAGACCTTGCGCAACTGGGCTTTCGGCGCGAACTGCGAGACCGGCAGGTTGAGCGCTTTGATGCAGCTCTTCATGAGCGTCTCGGAATCGGCGGCGTCGAAAATCGTGAAATCCCCTCCGTAGCCGATCGCCCCGCCCTCACGCCGGAGGAAACGGGCGCAGAACGAGTGGAAGGTCGAGACGTTCATGTCCATCATGGCCCCCCCGAGCAGGGCGGCCACCCGTTCTTTCATCTCTCCGGCCGCCTTGTTGGTAAAAGTAACAGCAAGGATTTCGTGCGGCTGCGCCAGTCGCCGGGTCAGGATATAGGCAAGCCGGCGGGTCAGGACCCGGGTCTTGCCGGAACCGGCCCCGGCGATGATGAGCAGCGGGCCCTCGGTCGTCTGCACCGCCTCCCGCTGCGCGTCGTTGAGGTCATCGAGAAGGCGACTCATACCGAGCGAATATAGGTTCGCCCGGGGTCGGCGCAATCGGATTTCACGATTTTTCTGTGGCCGGGCGCAACGGCGAAAGACATATTTATGACAGGACAGTCACACTTCCTGGATCAGGAGACGAAAGCATGAACCTAATTCGCTTGGCCGTGATTGGCCTCATGGCGGCGCCGGCGGTGCTGCCCCTGGCCGCGCAGCAGTCGGCGGACAAGACCTCGAAACCCTCCGGCGCCCTGGCCTGGGAAACGCTCGCCGAATTTCTCCCCGAGAGCATCCCTGGGTACACCGCGGGCGAACCGACGGGCGGATCGCGGGCCGTGGAGGACCCGGCCTCGCCCGAACGCTCGATCACCCACAGCAGCGTCCGGCGCAGCTACATTCGTGAGACGGCCGAGGGGGAGCAGAGCTTCATCAACGTGACGATTGTCGACGCCGGACGCAGTCGGCTCGTGCTCGACCCGTTTCTGCCGGAGTTGAGCTTTGTACCGTCGGATGACCGGCAGACGGTGGAGATCAAGGGGCGCCGGGCGACACAGATCATTGAGTATGGCGAGAGCGATATCGCGCTCGGCCTGGTGTATGTCCTGGTGGAGGAAAGATTGGCGGTGATTGTACAGGGCGAAGGGGTGCGGGATATGGATGAAGTGCGCGGGGTGGCCGGCGCGATTGATTTCGAGGGGCTTGAGAAAGCGATGAAGGCCAAGAAGTAACCGGTTATCGGGGCATGCGGAAAGCCCGGGGCGCGGCCGAGCACAAGATCGGCCGCGTTCTTTTTTGGGCCCTCGGGGGGGCGGGTGAAGCGCCGTCATTTCGCTTGACAGCGCTCCGCTCCGCGGCCATTGTTATCGTGGATGAGCAGAATCGGTTTCAAGCGTGCAAGGAGGAGTGATGTCATGAAGACGCTGAGTCGTGTTTTTTGGGTTGCCCTCCTGTGGGCTGTCCCGACAATCGGTCTGGCCGACATCCAGGGGGACACGCCCGCGGAAGCGAATGACAAGACTTTCGACCTGAGCGCTCTGGAGGCGTTTCTCCCGGCCGAACTGGCGGGGTACACGGCCTCGGAGGTGCACCACAGCGGATGGGATTCGACCGGTCTCGGCGCGACGACGCCGGCGGAGATGGTCACCCGCACTTTCACCAGGCAGACCGCCGACAGCCAGCTGGTCACGCTGACTGTCTCATTCGTCAGCTCGCAGGTGCTCCGTCCGGCGTTCGATCTGCTGTTTGTCCCTATCGACAGCGCCGTGGTCAAGCCGAACAAGGAGATCCGGGACGTGACCGTGAGAGACCAGCCGGCCCGACTGGTGGTCAAGACGAACGAGGACGGTTCGGTCGAGAAGATCGTGCTGCTCGCCGAGCTGAAAGGCGGTGTGCTGGCGGCGGTCAAAGCGACCGGACCGGCGACGGCGGACGAAGTGCTGGCGCTGGCGGAAAAGATCGATTTTGCAGGGGCGGTCGAGGCAATGCGCTAAGCTGGCGGGACCACCAAGAAAAGAAAACGCCGTCCGGTCGACCGGGCGGCGTTTCGCATTTATAGCGTCTGGCGCGGTGCGCCGATCAGGCGGTTTCCGGGGCGGCGGCGAAAACCGACACCTGCTTGTGTTCGCGCCCGACCCGCTGGAATTTGACGATGCCGTCGATCTTCGCAAAGAGCGTGTTGTCCTTGCCGATGCCGACGTTCGCGCCGGGGCGGATGCGGGTACCGCACTGACGGACGATGATCGAGCCGGCCGAAATCAACTGGCCGTCGTACAGCTTGGTCCCCCGCCGCTGGCCGCGGGAGTCACGGCCGTTCTTGGAGGAGCCGACGCCTTTCTTGTGGGCCATGGTAAACCTCTATCAGTCTCTCGTTTTCTTCTCGCCTCTCCGGACCAGGGAACATCGGGGGCGCGGTCAGGTTCCCGACCGCGGTGACCCCCGGCGACAGCCAACCAATATATAAAACCCGCGCCCAAAGGCAAGTGGAAAGTGTAACGCACTCTCTGCGTGACGCTTACATCGGCGTCCGGGCGGTGAGCCGCCCCCGTGCGGAGACGCGCCGTGGTCGTCTGCCTGCAAATCCTCTGCACGATCCCCAAGAGGAGCGCGTCTTCCAGGCAGGCAGGCAACGGACGAAAATCACCGGGAACTACGCCACAGGTGAGGCGATGAGACGCTGGTATATCGGGCACGAGCAGAAACGGCGGTACCAGGGGAGTTTCCTGCTGGCGTGTCTGGCCACTTACGCGATAGTCATTGGGGGGAGTCTGTTTCTTCTGTCGGGATCCGGGGTGGAGCGCCCGGCGCCGGCAGCGGGAGCAGCGGCCGCGGGGGCGCCGACAGCCTCGGCCGAACGCCCCGCCGCCGCCGGCACTCGTCTGCCCCGGCCGATGAGCGGGGGAGGCGCGCCGGGCGGGAAATTCCGGCTGGGCTTTGTGGGCGCGGTGAGGATTGTGCGCGATGTCGAGTGGCCGAGAATCTCGGTCCCGAAACGGGGCCGCGAGGATCCACCGGCCGCACCGATGCTGGCGCAACTTGACTTCCCCGCCACGACCGGCGGCGGCCGGGGGGACAGCTACGGCTTAGGGGATGATCCGTTCGGCCTGGCGCCGTCGGAGCCGTACCTGCCGGCCACTCGGCGTGCGCCGCAATGGGGGATGGAGCAGCTTCCGCGAGGCGAGACGCGGGACGCCGCAGTGGAATTCTGGGCGCCGAGCTGGCCGCCGGGGGCCCGCCTCGGCCGCGAGCGGCGCGATACGGCGATCGTGTATGTCTGGCTGCTCATTCGTCCGGACGGGACAGTCCGGTACCGGATTCTCAGCGAGACGCCGGCCGGGCAGGGATTCGGCCGGGAGGTGGAGTCGGCGCTCCTGCGGAGCCGCTACACACCCCCGGTCCGCGAGGGAGTCAAGGACTCGGTGGCTTTCGTGCTGCGCGTGCTCCTGTGCGAAGGATGCGATTCGTACATGACCGAGGAGCCGCCGAATATCCGCGCGAGCATGCGGCAGCCGCGGCGGTGATGACCGGCGGTGCGGCCGGAGAAAACGTGAAACGGCCGGGAGCAAGAGGCTCCCGGCCGTGGTGTTGACGGGGGCTATTCCGGCGCCGGCGCGGCTAGCGCTCGAGAGCGTGCTGGCCGCCCGAACCGGCCGCCTCAGGCTCTTTCGTGTTGAAGCTGAAGATCAGCTCCGTGCGGCCGGCGGTGACCACCAGTTCGCAGTCGCCGGCGTACTGCCCGCGCAGCAACTCCTCGGAGAGCGGGTCCTCGAGGTACTTGCGCAGCGAGCGGCGGAGCGGCCGGGCGCCGTACTCGGGTTCCCAGCCCTTCTCGCAGATGAACTCCTTGGCCGAGTCGGTCAGTTTGAAGGCGATGCCTTTCTCCGCGAGCTGCTTGGCGGTGTCCTGCACCTGGATATCGATGATCTGCTTGATATCCTCCTTGGTCAGCGAGCGGAACACGACCGTCTCGTCGATCCGGTTGAGCAGTTCCGGATTGAAGGCCTTCTTGAGCTCCTCGCGAATCTTCCGGGACATTGAGTCGTACCCCAGATCCACCGCCTCGGCGTCGAACCCGACCGTCTTCTGGTCGCGCAACTGGCGGGTGCCGAGGTTGGAGGTCATGATGACCACGGTATTCTTGAAGTCGACCTTGCGGCCGAAGCTGTCGGTGAGCGCGCCGTCGTCGAACAACTGGAGGAGGATGTTGAAGACGTCGGGATGGGCCTTCTCGATTTCGTCGAGGAGGACGACCGAGTAGGGTTTGCGGCGGACCTTTTCGGTCAGCTGGCCGCCCTCTTCGTAGCCGACGTATCCCGGGGGCGCTCCGATGAGGCGGGAGACGGCGAACTTCTCCATATACTCGGACATGTCGATGCGGATGAGGGAGTTGGCGTCCTCGAAGAGGAACATGGCCAGGGCGCGGGCGAGTTCGGTCTTGCCGACCCCGGTCGGGCCGAGGAACATGAAGGTGCCGATCGGCCGGCGCGGGTCGCCGAGGCCGGCGCGGGCCCGGCGGATGGCTTTGGAGATGGCCGAGATGGCCTCGTCCTGGCCGACGATCGCCTTGCGCAACTCTTCCTCCATGCGCAGGAGGCGCTTGGACTCGCTCTCCTCGAGGCGGAAGAGAGGGATGCCGGTGATTTTCGACAGCACGGTCGCGACATCATCGGCCGTCAGGGTGACCGTCTCGCTCTCGCGGGTCTTTTCCCAGGTTTCGGTCAAACGGGCGAGTTCATCCTTTTTCGCTTTCAGTTCATCGCGCAGCTGGGCGGCGGTTTCGAAAGCCTGGTTCTTGACCGATTTCTCCTTGCGCTGCTGGAGTTCCTGGATCTGGCCTTCGATTTCCGCGAACCTGGCCGGGCGGGTGAAGGTGGCGAGGTGGGCGCGGGAGCCGGCCTCGTCGATGAGGTCGATCGCCTTGTCCGGCTGGAATTTGCCCGTAATATACCGGTTGGACATCTTCACCGCCGCTTCAATCGCCTCGTCGGAGATCACCAGGCGGTGGTGTTTCTCGTACTGCGAGCGAAGCCCCTTGAGGATGCGGATCGTGTCTTCCTCGGAGGGGGGGTCGACCATGACCGTCTGGAAGCGGCGGTCGAGAGCGCCGTCCTTCTCGATGTACTTCCGGTACTCGTTCATGGTGGTGGCGCCGATGCAGCGGAGTTCGCCGCGGGCGAGCGAGGGCTTGAAGATGTTGGAGGCATCGAGTGAACCCTCGGCGCCGCCGGCGCCGACGATGGTGTGGATTTCATCGATGAAGATGATGACGTCCTCGGCGTTGATAATCTCGTTGAGGACGGCTTTGAGGCGTTCCTCGAACTGGCCGCGGTACTTGGTGCCGGCGACGAGGGAGGCCATGTCGAGGGTGACGACCCGTTTGTTTTCGAGGGTCTGGGGGACGCGGTTTTCGACGATGCGCTGGGCGAGGCCCTCGACGATGGCGGTCTTGCCAACGCCCGGTTCGCCGATGAGGACGGGGTTGTTCTTCTTGCGGCGCGAGAGGACCTGGGCGACGCGCTCGATTTCGTTGGCGCGGCCGACGATGGGATCGAGCTTGCCGCGGCGGGCCAGCTCGGTCAGGTCGCGGCCGAAGTGGTCCAGCGCCGGAGTCTTCGACTTTTTGCGCTTCTTCTTGTAAGAGGAAGGACGCCCGTTCTGAATGTTCTTGAGCTCCTCGTAGGCCTCTTTGTAGTCGATCTCGTAGGTGGAGAGGACCTGGGCGGCGACGCCCTCTTCGTCCTTGAGCAGCGCCAGGAGGATGTGTTCGGTGTCGATATCCTTCGATTTGAGCGCCCGCGCTTCCTGGCCGGACACCTCGAGGGTCTTCTTGGCCCGGGCAGTGAGGGGCAGCTGGCCCATGGTCATGGTGCCGCCGGAGGGCTGGACCACCTCTTCCACGGACTGCTTCAGGTCGTTGAGGTCGAGTCCGAGGTTGACGATAATCTCGACCGCTCGGCCCTCACCCAGCCGGATCAGTCCCAGCAGCAGGTGTTCGGTTCCGATGTAGTCGTGCCGGAGCCGGGAGGCCTCGTCGCGGGCGTACTCGATGGCTTTGCGGGCACCTTCGGTGAACATCTCATTCATCGCGAACCTTCCTTGCGTCTATGTCCAAGACTTCTTGTCACGCCAATATGCACCTGTAAATACATCATATCGGGCCTATGTGTTCCGGAGTTTCTCGCGCACCATCTGGGCGCGGACGAAATCGCGCCGGTTGTTGTCCATCTCGGAGCCGTAGAACCGCTGGAGGTGGGCGGGCTGCGACAGCAGGAGCATGTCGTTGATCTGGGCCACGCTGAGGAAGTCGATGATGCCCATGGCCTGGCCCAGCCGCACGGCAGAGAGCAGGTTCATCACCTCTTCGGACGTGAGCACGCGGGCGTGTTTGAGGATGCCGTAAGCCCGCCAGATCTTGTCCTCGATCATATCGGAGGCCTCGTCGACCAGCCGCCGGCGGGCGGCGGCCTCCTTCTCGATGATGTCGCGCGTCACGCGCATGATCTGCGCCAGGATGTCGTCCTCCGTGATGCCGAGCGTGTTCTGGTTGGAGATCTGGAAGAGGTTCCCCAGCACGTCGGAACCCTCCCCGTAAAACCCGCGCACGATGAGGCCGGTCGCGGTGATGTGGCGGATGACATGGTCGATCTCGCGGGTGAGGACGAGCCCGGGGAGGTGGATGAGGACCGAGGCGCGCATGCCCGTGCCGGCGTTGGTCGGGCAGGCCGTGAGAAAACCAAAGTCCGGGTCGTAGTCGTACTCGAGGTGGCGGCCGATCTCCTGGTCGTACTGCTTGGCCGCCGCGTACGCACCCCGCGGGTCGAGTCCGGAGGCCAGCGCCTGTATCCGCAGGTGGTCTTCCTCGTTGACCATGATCGACACCTGTTCCTGCGACCCGATGTAGAGGGCTTTGGGGAGGTCGCCGGAGAGGAAGGCGGGGGAGATGAGGTGGCGCTCGACGAGGAAGTCGCGGTCGAGGGGGCTGATGTCGCCGGCGCGGACGTAGCGGCCGCGGCCGAGAAGGTCGGAGCGGGAGACGGTGGAGTCGACATAGTTCACGATGCGGGTGCCGGTTTCGCTGTCGGCCGAGGGGGGATATTTGCAGCCGGCGATGTTGCGGGCCAGGCGAACCCGGCTGGACAGCACGGCGGCCGATTCCTCGCCCTTGCCCGACAGCCAGACGGCCGGTGACTTGACCATATCTTCAAACATCGTCCATCTTCCCCATCTCCCCCCGCGGCTACCGGTGAAGGGATGATTCCTCGCGGATCGTTTTGAGTTTGTCGCGGATTTCAGCGGCCCGCTCGAAATCTTCGCTCTCGATAGCTTTGGCCAGCTCCGCCTCGAGGCGCTCCTCCTCTTTGACGGGGATGGCATCATCGTCCGCCGCGCCGTCGATGACGGTGACGGGGCGCTGGCCGCGGTGGAGGGAGGCGCCGTGGATTTTGCGCATGATCGGTTCGAGGCGGGAGCGGAAAGCTTTGTAGCATTCGCCGCAGCCGAAGCGGCCCTGGCGGGTGAAAGCCTGGAAGGTGAGGCCGCAGCCGGGGCAGGTGAGCGGGTCGCCGGTGTCGACCGGCGGCGCGCCCTGGGGGGAGGAGGCGAAGCCGGAGAGGATTTCGGCCAGGGGGAAGGGAACGTTTTCCAGGGGGGAGTGGAAGCCGCGGGCGGCCGCGCACTGCTTGCACAGGTTCAGCATCGTCTTCTGGTTGTTGACAATCTGCGTGAGGTGAACCGTCGCCTCGTTCTTGTTGCAGTCCTGACACAACATAGTCACATTCCCATGCGGTTACGAGCGCTCGCAGAACTTGCCTTCGACGATCTCCAAAGTGCGGTTGCAGCGGTCGGCCAGTTCGCGATTGTGGGTCGCGATGAGGAGGGCGATGCTCTGTTCGCGATTGAGGCGGAAGAGCAGTTCGTGAAGCATCCGTCCCGTTGCACTGTCGAGGTCGCCGGAGGGTTCGTCGGCCAGAACGATCCGGGGATCGTTGGCCAGGGCCCGGGCGACCGCCACCCGTTGCTGTTCACCGCCGGAGAGCTGCGCCGGGCGGTGGTTCTTTCTCTCACTTAAACCGACCATGTCGAGCAACAGTTCCGCCCGCCGGCGGGCCTGGGTGCGGCTCTGGCCGGCGACGAGGACGGGCATCATGACGTTTTCGGCCGCCGAGAAATCCTCCAGCAAGTAGTGAAACTGGAACACGAAACCGACATTGCGGTTGCGGAACGCCGCCAAGTCCGCCTCCGACTGGTTGTCCACCCGGGTCCCGTCGATCTCGACTGCCCCGGCCGTCGGCCGATCCAGGCCGCCGAGGAGGTGCAGGAGGGTCGATTTGCCGACCCCGGAGGCGCCGGTGACAGCCACGGTGTCGCCGCGAGGCATGGTCAGGTTGATGCCGCGCAGGACGTGCAGGGTCGCGTCCGGGGTCCGGAACTCGCGGTGGAGGTCAACGGCTCGCAAGATGGTGTCGTCGTGGGTGTCCATCGTTCGGTTTACTCGTCCTCTTGGGCCCCGTTACGGGCATACAGTAGTATTTTCGCCAGAATTCCGTAAACGTTTACCATTGCGCGTGTTTTCCGCCATTTAGCGCCGCAAAACCTCCACGACCGACACCCGCGAGGCCTGGTGGGCCGGATACAGGGCGGCCAAAAAGCAGATCGCCACCGTCACCAGGCCGGCCAGCAGGAAATCGACCGGGTGGATATCGATCGGGAGGTAGCTGATGAAATAGATGTCGGGGGGCAGGCTGACCAGATGGTACCGGTTTTGCAGCCAGGCAGCCGCCAGCGCCAGCCCCCAGCCGCCCGCGACGCCCCCCGCGCCGATCCCTAAGCCCTTGTACACGAATATCTTGCGGATCGATCCGGGAGTCGAACCGATCGTTTTCAGAATGCCGATTTCAGCCCGCTTCTCCATCGTCAACATAACCAGTGTCGAGATGATGGAAAAAGCGGCAACCAGCACGATCAGAATGAACCCCAGGAAGAGCACCTTCTTCTCGATGGCGATCCAGGCGAACAGATTCCGGTGGAGGACGTTCCATGGGACCACTTCGAAACGGTGCTCGAGGAGTGAATCGACGACCGGGCGGATCGCCTCGGCCCGGTAGACGTCGTCGAGGCGCAGGTGGATGGTGGTGACGGCGTCGCCGGTACGGAAGAGTCTCTGGGCCGCGGGCAGCGAGATGTAGGCGAGCTCGGAGTCAAACTCGAACATGCCGCTTTCGAAGATGCCGGCGACATAGAACTTGGCGACCCGCGGGCGGGTGTTGCTGCGGATTTCATCGCCCTTGAGGGAGTAGAGGACAACCTCGGAGCCGAGGACGGCGCCCAGACGGTCGGCGAGATTCTTGCCGAGGATGATGCCCGGCACGGTGTCGTCGGCGATGACGATCTCGTTGAAATTGTAGGTTCCCCCGACGATGTTCTTTTCGATCTGGGAGGCGCGGCGCTCGAGTTCGGGGACGATGCCGCGCACGATGATGCCGTCACCGGCGCTTTCGGAAGCGATGGCGGCCTTGTAGTAGATGAAGGGCGAGGCGGCGGCGACGCCGGGAACGCGGGCGAGGGAATCGACCAGGGCGCGGTAATTCGCGATGAACTCCTCCCGAACCGGGAAGATCGAGATGTGGGAGGTGGTGCCGAGCAGACGGGTGCGGATCTCGGCCTCGAACCCGTTGTGCATGGACATGACGAAACAGACGACGCCTACGCCGAGGGCCACCCCGAGGATCGTGATCCAGGTCGAGACGGAGATGAAGAACCGCCCCGACCGAAGATATCGTCGCGCCACAAAACGTTCATAGCCCATGCATCCATCCATCCCTGGTGCAAAACCGGCACGGCACTCATTGTGAAGGCCGGTGCGCAGCGGCACTCAGGGTATTATACGCCCCGCCGGAGGCAACGCAATCTTTTTCGGACCGGCGGACCATGCGGCCCCCTTGACAGCAGACGGAGCACATGCGAAGTTGAGGCCGGCAAGAACCTGAAGTATCCGGTCAGCAGTCAACCGAGCCGCGGGTGGGGGCGTCCGACCCGGCCGCGGCTGAAGGAGGAGCAAATGGGACAGCCGGTCGTGCATTTTGAAATCGCCGGGCGGGACTACCGGAAATCAATCGCGTTCTATCGAAACCTTTTTGACTGGACGATCGAAGAGGTCGGCGCCTTTCCCTACGGCATGGTGCAGGCGGCCGGAGAGCGGGCCATCGGCGGCGGGATCAGCCCGGTCGCGCCGGGCGGTCGGCCCGGGGTGACGGTGTACGTGATGGTCGACGATCTCCAGACCTACCTCGAGCGGGCGCAGCAGCTCGGCGGGAAAACCGTGACGCCGCCCTCGCCCATTCCCGGCATCGGGGAATTCGCCATGTTCGCCGATCCCGACGGGAACGTGATCGGGCTGTTCAAGGCGAAGTAGGCGCCGGACCGCACCCGCCGCCGGAACCCCGGCGGCAGTCGGCGTGTTGGGGGGCAGGGGGATGACAGATTGACTTTTAAACGTGCTTGCGACAACCAGGAGGAACGATCGCCATGACCCAAGCTCCCGCCGCCGCCCGCGTGGCCGTGCTCGGCGCATCGCCCAAACCGGACCGCACCTCTTTCCAGGCGGTCCGTCTGCTGAAGGAACACGGCTTTCACCCCATCCCGGTCCACCCGGCCGGGCATGCGGTCGACAGCGTCCCGGGGGTGAGCTCGCTGGACGAGGTAGCGCCGCCCCCCGACACGCTCACCGTCTATGTCAACGCCGGCATTTCCTCGGATCTCCGTGACGCGATGCTTCGCCTTCGCCCGCGGCGCGTGATATTCAACCCCGGGGCGGAGAACGATGATCTGGCCGCGGAACTGCGGGCGCAGGGGATCGAGGTGGTGGAGGCGTGCACGCTGGTGATGTTGCGGACAGGTGTGTTCTGACCGCGGAGTGTGCCCGGGCAAACGGGGGCGCGCGCAGGGGCCGCGAGGGACGCGCATAAAACCGGTTGACGATCGGGGCTGTTTGCGGTATCTTGTGGCAAGGATACCGTCATGTCCACGATCCGTGAAATCCGGGGGAGTGCCATGCAGATTGTCAGATTAGCCGCCGCGGTTGCGGCGCTCGCAATGGTCGGCCTGCCGGTGGCCGGTCTGAGCGCCGATCTGAAAATTGAGAAAGCGTATCTCGCCTATCAGGGTTGCCCGGGGGACGTCTCCGTTTCCGTTGAGAATCTCGATTTCGCGCTGGGTCGGTTCCGCCTGCTGATTGCGGTCAATGAGGCGGCGACGGCGCCGGTGCGGGTGGATCCGGGAGCCACGCTCGCAGCGTGCGGGTACGAGCAGTTCGGCTACCGCCTGATAACCGATACCGCGGGGAACTACGATCTGGGACCGTTCACGCGGCTGATCGAGATCACGGGGACGCTGGCCGCGCCGGGCGGCGACTACCCCTGCGCGGGTGCCGGCGCGACGGTCGAACTGGCCCGCCTCCACCTCTTGGCCACCAACGATCGGGATTGGGAGTGCCTCGCCGTGCCGGTGGTGTTTTTCTGGCGGGATTGTCTCGACAACGCTCTTGTCAGCCGACAGGGAGACACCATGGAGGCGGTCGGGGCGCTGTTCTCCCTTCAAGGGGAGGACATCAGCACGTTTTACGCATTCCCCGGTTTCGGTCCTCCGGATCCATCGTGTGAGGGGCCCGCGGGGGTGACGCTGGTGCGCGGACTGAACGGCCACTGGGGGGGAGTCGATTTTGTCTGCTCCGACCGCGCGTGGGACTGCAACGACTTCAGCGGCGACCTCAATCTCAACGGCTTCCGGCTGGAGGCCTCCGACCTTGTCCTCTATGCAGACTACTTCCAGTTCGGGCTGGGTGTGTTCCGGGTGAGTGTCGAGGGGCAGATTGCGGCGAGCGATATCGACTGCGACGGGAGCACCCTCTCGGTTCACGACCTCTACGCGATGATGCGGCGGATCGCGGGCGACTGGTACCCGGCGACGTGGAAAGCGGCTCGCTCGAAAACTGCGGAGGCGACGCTGACAGCGGTGCGGGATGCCGCCGGGGTGACGTTCACGCTGACGGCGCCGTCCGGGATCGGAGCCGGCTGGCTGCGGTTCGACGCGGACGAGGCGGCGGCGATTGCGGTGACCGGCGCGCCGGCGGCGTTGGGCCGGTTTGACGGACGGGCGAGTGTACTGCTGGCGGATTTGGACGGTCTCCGGCTGGCCGTGCCGCCAGGCGAGACGGTCACCATCCGCGTAGAGGATCCCGCGGCCGAGGCGGCGTTGGCGGAACTCGTCGGCCCCTCCGGCGAAACGGTGGCGGTCAAGGAAGCATCCCCCCTGCCGCAGACTTTCGCGCTCGCGCAGAACTACCCGAACCCGTTTAACCCGACAACGTGCATCGAGTTTGTGCTGCCGCAGGCGGTGGACTGGCAATTGGACGTTCTCAATGTGCTGGGGCAGCGGGTGGCGATGTTCGCGGGGCACGCTGACGGCCGGGTGGCGGTGACATGGGACGCTGGCCAATGCGCCTCGGGCGTGTACCTGTATCGACTCCGGGCAGGGGATTTTGCGGCGACCCGGCGCATGGTGTTGCTCAGGTAGACCGGGACCGTTATGGTCCTGACGGGACCATTTGCGTTGATCGCGAAGAATGTCAGGACCACAAGGGTCCTGACCTACAGGAGATCAGGGCGGGGCGGGGTTCTGTCGCAGTGTGTCACGTTGACGGTCCTGGGGCGGACGCGGCGGGCGGGGACGTCACCCCGTGCGGCGGGCGACAGCATCGTGGATGATGGCGGCGTAGCGGGCGGCGAGCGGCCGGGCGGCGAACTGCTCGCGGGCAAAAGCGCACCCCGCCTCGGCGAGGCGGGCGCGCAGAGGATGGTCGGCGAGTAGGCGGAGGATCGCCTCGGCGAGGGCGGCGGTGTTGTCGGGTTCGACGAGCAGGCCGCGCCGTTCGTGGGCGATGATGTCGGTGATGCCGCCGGAAGCGGCGCCGATCACGGGGGCGCCGCAGAGCATCGCCTCCGAGAGCGCCAGCCCGAATCCCTCCTCGTGCGAGTTGAGGACCACCATGCCGGCCCGGTTGTAGACGGTGCGGAGGCGGTCCTGGGGAATGGGCGGCGAGATGCGTACGCGCTCGCCCAGGCCGAAACGGTCGATCAGGGCGCGGATCCCGTGTTCACCCGGACCGGCGCCGTATATCTCCAGGCGGGTGTCGGGGCGGTGCGCGGCGACGAGAGCGAAAGCTTTCACGAGGGCGTCGACGCGTTTCTGGGGGGTGAAGCGGGTGACGGCGACGATCGTGTGCGGTTCGCGCGGGACGGCCGGGTCGCGGTGGAATACGGTCTCGTCATGCGGCAGCGGGAGGACCTCGAGAATCGGCGCCAGCCCGGGATCGAGCCCGGCGATAGCGTCGCGGAGGAAAGTCGAGACGAAAGTCCAGCGGTCGAGCCGCCGGCCGAGCGGCCGGAAATAGCGGTAGGCGGCGCCGGCGAACTTGCGGATCAGTCGCACATCGGTGCCGTGCGACGAGAGCACGAGCGGCAGGGTGGTGCGGTCGGCGATTGTTTTCAGGACAAACCCGGAGGGGACGAGCCAGTGGCCGGCAACCGCGTCGATGCGCTCGCGCACGAGCAGATCGAACGCGGCGGCGCGCCAGCAGTGGAGGAAGCGCCGGAACCGGAAGACGCCCGATACCGAGCCGAGGACGATGTGCTGCATGTGGCCGCGGTAGGCGACGTCCTCGTCCTGATCCCGGGCAGCGTAGCGGAAGCGGTGCACGCGCACGCCCTCGAGGTCCTCGCGCTCGGCGGCGCCGGGATCGTGGGGGGCAAGCACGATGGGACGCAGACCGTGGGGCTCCAGGTGTTTCGCCAGGAGGGCGATGAACACGCCGGCGTGATCCCCGGCCCGGCGGGGGTAGTTGTGGGTCAGGACGAGCAGGTTTATCGCGTTCGCCATCACCGCAGAGTAGGAAAAGGGCCGCGGCCGCGCCAAATATAATTTTCGGGCGGCGCGCTTATGTGTTATACTCCGGCTTACTCGGCGGTGACTATGAAGACCCGGACTCCGATAGATTTCGCGCTCGATCTCGATTTTCGCGAGATTCTGACCAACCCGATTCTGGATATCGCGGCCCGGGTGTGGGAGGACGACCGGTACGAGGCCTTCCGCGTATGCTACCGGTCGATGCGGATCATCGACGACCTGGTGGACAATCAGAAGGCGGGGGGGCGGACGCTGGCGGTGGAGGAGCAGTGTTTGTTCGCCTCGATGATCGACGACTGGATCAATTCGCTGCGCCGCGGCCGGCCGGCCGACGCGTTCCAGGAGCAGTTTCTGGAGACGCTGCACCGCTACCGGCTGCCCCTGTGGCCCTGGGAGAAGCTGGCCGAGGCGATGGTGTACGATCTGTACCACAACGGATTCGCAACCTTCCGGGAGTTTCTTCGCTACACGGAAGGGGCGGCGGTAGCGCCGGCCTCGGTGTTTATGCACCTGTGCGCGGTGCGGCCGCACGCGACCGGGATTCTCGAGCCGGCTTTTGACATTCGCCGGGCGGCGCGGCCGCTGGCGGTGTTCTCCTACCTCGTGCATATCATGCGCGATTTCCGGAAAGATCAGACGGCGCACCTGCAGTATTTCGCCGACGACCTCATGGCGGAGGAGGGAGCCGCCCCTGAGGATCTCCAGCAGGCGGCGCGCGGCGGAGAGATTGTGCGCCCGGTCCGGGACCTGATGGGGCGGTACCGGGAGCTGGCCGAGCGTTACCGGCGGATCTCGCGGCGGATGCTCGACCGGGTCCAGCCGGACCTGGCGCCCCGCTACGGGCTCAGTCTGGAGATTATCTACCAGCTCTATCTTCAGATATTCGAACGAGTTGACCCGCGCTACGGGGACTGGTCGGCCGCCGAGCTGCAACCCCCGCCGGCGGCCGTGCAGGCGCGCATCGAGGCGACCATCCGGACTTTCCGGGCCGCCTGAGTTTGCACTTTCTGGGGAAGAAACCCCGCCCTACATTGGTAGTGATGCTGACGGCGGCGGAAGGATCCGGCGAAAGGCCGGCGTGAACGCCGCCGGGAAGGTGTATAACAGTGGAGGAACGAATGGCTCGTCTAGTCGGCATAATTTGTGTGGGCGTACTGACGGCGGCCGCAGCCGGCGCGGAAGAGGTCGCGGTCACGGTGTACAACAGCAACCTCGGCGTGGTGAGCGAAGTGCGCGACCTGTCGTTCGTCACGGGGACGGGGGAAGTGGCGTTTCGCGACGTCCCGGATCAGATCGATCCAGCTTCGGTGCGTTTCGAACTGGTGGGGTCGCGGCAGGGCATTTCCATTCTGGAACAAAACTACGCCTACGACCTGGTGAGTGTCGACAAGATCTACTCGCGCTACGTGGATTACGACATCGAAGTGCTCGACAAGCAGGGGAACCTGATCGGCGGGACGCTCCTGGCGGCGGGCCAGGGAGCGATCACGCTGCGGGACGCCTCCGGGCGGGTGAAAGTGGTTCTCCTGGAAAATGTCACGCAGGTGAATTTCCCGACACTCCCGGAGGGGCTGATCACGCGGCCGACGCTGTTCTGGCGGTATGCGGCGGAAACGGGGGGATCGTTTCCGGCGCGCGTGAGTTACCAGACCTACGGGCTGTCGTGGGAGGCGGAATATGTCGGGGTGCTGAGCGCCGACGAGAAGACGCTGGACCTCTCGGGCTGGGCCTCGATCACCAACAACACGAGCAAGACGTTCGCGGACGCGACGCTGAAGCTGGTCGCGGGGGATATCAGCCGGGCGCCGCAGGCGAAAGCGGCCGGCATGGCGCGGATGGACATGCTGGCGACCGCGGAAGCGGGGTTCGAAGAAAAGGCCTTCTTTGAATATCACCTCTACACGCTGCCGCGCCCGTCGACGGTGGCCGGCAAGGAGGTCAAGCAGATTTCTCTGTTTGAGCCGGCGCGGACGGCGGCGGAGAAGCGATTCGTGTACCGTCCCGAACAGAATGCGCAGCAGGTCGAGGTGGCGCTCCAGGTGGTCAATGCCGAGCAGGCGGGGCTGGGGATGCCGCTGCCGGAGGGACGGGTGCGGGTTTTCCAGGCGGATGCCGACGGTTCCCTGATTTTGCTCGGGGAGGACCGGATCAACCACACGCCGCGCGACGAGAAGATCGACATCCGCGTCGGGTACGCCTTCGACATCGTGCCCGAGGAGAAGCTCATGAACCAGACGCGCGTGTCGCAGCAGGTGGAAGAGCGCGCCTACGAGCTCCAGCTGCGCAACCGGAAAGATGAGCCGGTGACCGTGCACGTGGAGAAGGCGCTTCCCGGCGACTGGCAGGTGATCGCCGCCGATTTCCGGTACGAGAGGAAGGATGCGCGGACGTTGACGTTTGACGTCCCGGTTCCGGCCCGCGACACGACGACGCTGAATTACACAGTGCGGGTGAAGTGGTGACGCACAGAGCGGTTGACAAGCCCGGTGCGAGTCTGTAGATTCGCCCAGCGAATGAGGAAGGTCTCTGAATGAACCCAGGAGGTACCGTTTTGAAAAGAACAGCTGTGATAGTCATAGTGATGCTCGCGGCCGCGGCCCTGCTGGCGGGCAGCTCTTTGGGCGGGGGCAAACCGCTGAAAGCGATGATCAGCGGCGCCAAGATCGCGATCATCGAGGGCCGGCCGGATGAAGCGCTGCTCCTGCTCGACACGGTGGCAATCAGTTTCGGGGCGGTGCCGGAGGCCTACCAGTGGACGTTCCGGGTGTACGCCGACAAGATGGAGGGCGCGGCGGGACTGGACGCCAAGCGGCCCCACCTGGTGAAGATGCTGGCGTACATCGACTCACTGCACCTGACCTGCGAGGGGAAGATTCCGGTGCAGGACAAGAAGTATCTGAAAGACTGCGCGAAGTACATCCAGCTGGCCGACTCCACCAAGGTCAAGTACTTCCGGTTCTTCTATAATCTTGGTCACGGTCAGGTGAAGACGCTCGAACAGCTGGCCGGCAGCCTCGAGGGGGAAACCGACTCGACGCGTCTGGCCTACATCCGCGACCAGATCAACACCAACATCGACTCCGTGATCGCCAACATGAGCATGGCGATCCTGATCGACTCGAGCGACTACAGCCCGTATGTGGCGATCGGCGACTCCTACGACCGGGCGGGCAACTACGAGAAAGCGATCGAGTGGATGACGCGCGGTTACGAGCGGGCGAAGAACCCGCTGCTGCTCTCGCAACAGCTGGCGTACTACCATGTGCGTCAGGATGACTACTGCGGGGCGATCCCGTATTTCCAGGAGTACCTGAAGGCGTATCCCGATTCGCTGAACACGATGAACTACCTCGCCGCCTGCTACAACAACTGCGGCCTGGCGCCGGAGAAGCGGATCTATGTCGACTCGGCCATGACGATCTACCGGGTGATCCTCGAGCGGGCGCCGGAGAACCCGAACGTGTGGGCGGCCGGCGGCCGGTACTTCCTCATCAAGGCGCAGGACATGTCCGACTCGGCCTCGGCGGCGCGCACCCGGCAGGATGCGGCCGCGGCCGCGCAGTTCGATCTCCTGCGGCGCGCCATGTTCGATTCCTCGCGGACCTATTTCCGGACAGCCTGGGAGCAGGCGCCCGCGGACGTGGCGATCGCCGAGCAGTTTGCCTTCACCTCGGCCCTGCTGGAGGACTGCCCCGCGGCGGTGAAGGGATTCGAGGTGGTCGCGGAGGCCAAACCGGACAACGCGGAGAACTGGATCTCGCTGGGCGACTGCTATCTGCGGATGGCGGACTTCCCGAACGCCGTGCGGGCGTACGAGAAAGTCGCCGCGCTCCAGCCCGGCAAACTCAAGATATGGGAGAACCTGGGCGCCCTCTACAAGGAGACCGGCCAGGCGGACAAAGCGGCCGAGGCGGCCAAGAAAGTCCAGGAGTTGTCGGCGGCCGGGCAGGGATGAGCCGGACTCCCCGGCGAACCATCGGCAACGATGTTGTGAGATTCACCCACGGCAGGCTTCGGCCTGCCGTTTTTCTTCCACCATGGCGGCACGACACGCTTCAGGCGGACCGTACGTAAACGTGGCGGTCGCGGGACCGATGCAGCGAACGTTCACTTATGCGCTGCCGCCGGGGTCGGCACCCCTCTCCCCCGGCCAGCGCGTTCTGGTGCCGTTCGGGCGCTCCCGCACCGTGGGCTTCTACCTCGGGCCGGCCGGCCGCCCTCCAGAGGGGATCGCGGCCAAGCCGCTCGGGCGGGCGATCGATCCCTACAGCTATTTCTCCGACGAGTTGTTTGCCCTGTGCGTGTGGATGGCGGAGTACTACCTGGCGAACCCGGCCGACTGCCTGAGCGCAGCCCTGCCGCCGACGATCAAGAACCGGGCCGAGGCGCACCTGGTGTGGACGGAGGCGGCGGCGGAGGCCGCTCCGGAGCTGCGCGACCTGATCCGGCCGGGGCGGCAACTGCGGCCGTCCGACCTGACCGCGCTTCGGCGGCGGCGCCTCCCGGTGGCGCGCCTGGTGGCCGCCGGCGCCGTGGTGGAGCGCTGGCCCGAGGCCAACGCCCACACCGGGCAGCCGGTGGTCGGCTACCGCGCCGCCCGCCTCCCGGCCTGGGAGGAGTGGTTTGCGCGCGCCAAGGTCAAGCCGTACCCGTTCGACGGCATGAAGAGCCGGGCCGAACTCTTGGCCGCCGGCTGGACGGCGCACTATGTGGCCAAGGCGATCCGCGAGGGGCTGTTGGAGCCCTGTTACCGCGAGGAGACCGCCGACCTCTACGACATGATCGCACCGCGCGAAAACCTCGAGCAGATCCGGCTGACGCACCAACAGGAGGCGATCTTCCGGCAACTCCGCCCGGCGGCGGCCAACCCGGCCTTCGGCGTCCACCTCCTCCACGGGGTGACCGGCTCGGGCAAGACGATTGTGTACTGCCACCTGGCGCGCGAGGTGGTCGCGGCCGGGCGGACGGTGCTCGTGCTCACGCCGGAGATTGCACTCACGGGCACGACCCTGGCGTACTTTCGTGGATTTTTCGGCGACCGGGTGACCGTCATTCACTCGGCGATGAGCGACCGCGAGCGGCTGGCCAGCTTCAACGGGATCCGTGCCGGCACATACCCGATCGTGATCGGGCCGCGCTCGGCCATCTTTGCGCCGCTTGCGCATCTCGGCCTGGTGATTGTCGACGAGGAACACGATCCGAGCTACAAGCAGGACGATCCGGCGCCCCGCTTCCACGGGCGGGACTGCGCGATCATGCGCGGGCGGATCAAGGATGTCCCGGTGCTGCTCGGCTCCGCCTCCCCCTCGATCGAATCGTACTACCAGGCGCAGACCGGGAAGTACCGGCTGCTGGAATTGACCGAGCGGCCGGCCGGAGCGACGCTGCCGGCGGTGCGGGTGATCGACATGAAAACCGACCGCCTGGGCGGCGACCTCCCCTTCCTCTCCTACTCGCTCAAGAAGGAGGTTGACGAGCGGCTGGCCCGCGACGAGCAGGTGATCCTGTTTCTCAACCGGCGCGGCTACTCGCCGCAGCTGAAGTGCAGCCGCTGCGGGCGGGTGCCGGGCTGCCCGAACTGCCAGGTGAAACTGACCTATCATAAGGAGGGGCGGAAACTGTCCTGCCACTACTGCGGGTGGGTGGAGCAGCGCTACGACGCCTGCCCCTCGTGCGGCGACCCGCACTTCTTTCCGGTCGGCGCGGGAACCCAGCGGGTGGAAGAAACGATCCCGCGGCTATTCGAGAGAGCGGCGGCGCTCCGGCTGGATTCCGATTCCGCAACCGGCAGGCGGCGACTGCACGAGATTTTGACGGACTTTTCAGCAGGCAAAGCGAATCTGCTGCTGGGGACGCAGATGGTGACGAAAGGGCTCGACCTGCCGGGCGTGACGCTGGTCGGGGTGCTGGCGGCCGACGCCCTGCTGGACCTCCCCGACTTCCGGGCCTCGGAGCGGGCGTTTGCGCAACTGCTGCAGGTGGCCGGACGCTCGGGGCGGGCGGCCAAGCCGGGTGAGGTGCTCATTCAGACCTACGACCCGGAGCACCCGGTGATCGACCGCGCCGCGGCCCAGGATTACCGGGGGTTTTATGAGTCCGAAATCCGCAAGCGGGAGGAACTCGGCTATCCCCCCTACTCCCGGCTGGTCAATTTCGTGCTGTCGGGCGACGACGCCAAGCGGCTCGAGGAGGCGGCGCTCGCATTCCGGGAGGAACTCGATGCACGCATGCGCGAGGCCGGGGTGAACGGGCGGGTGCTCGGTCCGGCCCCCTGCCCCCTGTACTACCTGCGGTCGACCTACCGCCGGCACCTCTTTGTCAAGACGCGGCAGATCCGGGCGCTGGTGGTGATGCTGTCGGCCTGGGAGCAGCAGACCGCGCGGTTCGGGCTGCCGGCGAAGATCAAGGTTGTCGTGGATGTCGATCCGAACGATATGATGTAGCCAGGCCGGGGCGGCCAAGACAGAAAAACCGCCGGTCCGGCCATGCCTTTCGTTCCCCTCAAAGCACTCGTAGAGCCGACTCCGGCGGTTCTTCCGACTGTGACACTGTGGCTCTCTCGGAAGAAGGACGCACAAAGAGGTCTCCTCTTTGCAGAGCAGCCGGAATTCCCTTCCGACTGGTCCGCGTGAGGAAGCGCGGGCGGGCTTCCATATCCGCCCGTCGCATGCGTATGTAACAAGTTTTGTGCCGGATCGTTTCCGCAATTCCCAACATTCGGCGATCGCACAGTACGGCAAGAACTTAACCAATTGATGGCTTCGGCGGGCATTCGCGCGGACGCACGAATCACCCCTAAAATCGGCCGGTTTGGTCGTGAGAAAAAACGAATTGCCGTTCCGGGGAGTGGTCGCGGGCGCCATCGCCGGACAGCAGAAAGCCGCCGGGGTGAACCGGCGGCTTTCGAGAACGAACTGCCACTTGATGGCTGATGGTGATCGTGTGGAACGAAGGAGGGGCTCAGTCTTTTCCCTTGTCCTTCTCCTTGCCCTTCTCCTTCTCCTTGCCCTTTTCCTTCTCTTTGTCCTTGTCCTTGGCCCCCTCGGCGCCCTCTTCTCCCTCGGCTGCCGGGGCGGCCTCGCCCTCAGCCGCCACCGCCGCTTCCGCCGCCTCGGCCGCCACCGCCTTGATGACAGTCGGCGCGCTGATCACGACGACGGTGCGATCGGATTCGGCGAGGATTTCGACGTTGGGGATAGTGAGGTCGGAGACGTGAATGGCGTCGCCGATGCCCAGGTTTGAGACGTCGACGTTGACCACCTCGGGGATATTCTTGGGCAGGCAGGAGACCTCGATGTCGCGCATCGTGATCTGCATGATGCCGCCTTCATCTTTCACGCCCTTGGGGGTGCCGACGAAGGTCAGGGGAATATCGATGTTGAGGGGTTTGGACTCGCTGATGGCGTAGAAGTCGACATGGGTAATCCGGCTGCTGACCGGATCGCGCTGGACCTCGCGCAGGATGACCCGGTTGGTAACGCCCTCGACGGCGAGGTTGAAGATGGTGGTTCCGGAGCCGGCCCTGAGGGCGGCGTGGAATTCCCGCTCGCCGAGAGCAATAGTCCGGGACTCGACCTCGGGGCCGTAGACGACGGCCGGGATTTCGCCGGCCATGCGGGTCCGCCGGGCGGGACCTTTCCCGAACCGGTCGCGGGGGCGGGCGGCGATAGGTACTTCTTTCATGGCGCAAACACGTCCTTCGTTGAGACTATAAACAACATTTCATTTCGGTCACACGACGAGCGGCTGGTCCTCAAAGAGAGAGGAGACGGATTCCTCGTCGAAGATGCGCTTGGTGGCCTCCCCGATCAGCTCGGAGCAGGTGAGGATTTCGAATTTATCGGTGAGCGGCTTGCCGCTGTGGTCGATGGAATCGGTGATGATCATGGTCTTGATGGGGGACTCGATGATGCGGGTGATGGCGTTGCCCGAGAGCACACCGTGGGTGGCGGCGGCGTAGATGTCGCGGGCGCCGCGTTCTTTCAGGAAATGGGCCGCCTGGCAGATGGTGCCGGCGGTGTCCACCATGTCGTCGCGGATCAGGATGTTTTTCCCCTCGACGTTGCCGATAAGGTTCATGATCTGCGCCTGGTTGGGGCGGGGGCGGCGCTTGTCGACGATGGCGAGTTCGGCATTGAGGGCTTTGGCGGTGGCGCGGGCCAGCTTGATCGAACCGACATCGGGGGACACCACCACCAGCGGGTCGAGGTTGAGGGTGCGGAAGTACTTGTTGAAGATGCCGGAGGAGTACATGTGGTCGTGGGGGAGGTCGAAGAAGCCCTGGATCTGGCTGGCGTGGAGGTCCATGGTGATGACGCGGTCGGCGCCCACGGTGGTGATGAGGTTGGCGATAAGCTTGGCGGTGATGGCGACGCGGGGGCGGTCCTTGCGGTCGGCGCGGGCGTAGCCGTAGTAGGGGATGACGGCGGTGATGCGCATGGCCGAGGCCCGGCGGGCGGCCTCGATGAGCATGAGGAGCTCCATGATGTTCTCCGCCGGGGGGTTGGTGGACTGAATGACGAACACGTCGGCGCCCCGGATGTTGTCGTTGATCTGGACAAACACCTCGCCGTCGGAAAACCGGGTGACGGTGCAGTCGGTGAGCTTCTCGCCCAGGTAGGCGGCAATGCGTTCGGCGAGCGGGCGGTTGGCATTGCCCGTCACCAGTCGAATTTCCTCGCGAACTATCATGGGTATGGACCTTGTCGTTACACCGGAAAGTTAAACCTGTTTCGGCGTGGCTGCCCGGCCGCGTCGAAGCAGGCTCTCACCACCATTATCTCGTTGTCTGGCACGGTATATAACTGGGGCGCCAGGATTCGAACCTGGGAATGCCAGCTCCAAAGGCTGGTGTCTTACCGCTTGACGACGCCCCAAAAGCGTCTTGATGCCGTTAATCGCGGCGGTTGGGGCCGGCGCCGGGGCGTTTCAGACCCTGGCGTGGGCTTTCAGCTCCTCTTCATAGGCCGCCAACACCCGTTCTTCAATCGCCAGCCGCATTTCGGCGTTGACCGGGTGGGCGATGTCCTGATGCGTTCCGTTGGGGCGCCGGCGGGAGGGCATGGCCACGAAGAAGCCGGTGTTGCCCTGAATGATCTTCATCCCGCGCACCACGAACGCGTTGTCGAACGTCACGTTGGCGAAACCCCGGAGGCGTTCCTCTTCTCGCAACGTCACTCGTACTTCGGTGATTTCCACGGTGCCTCCAATTTCTCAGCTCTCCTGCGACAACAGGGTGATTGGCGCAACCGCGTAACACCGCCAATTTCCCCGTCTCTGTACAACCAGATCCTGGTGTTCCGGCTCTGATGCAAACAGTCCGAACACGGTCGGACCCGATCCGCTCATCCGGGCCAGGACAGCTCCGCGTTTCAGCAGTTCACCGGCGATCTCGTCCAACTCCGGGTGCGACCGGCGGTGAATCGATTCGAAATCGTTGTCTGCTTGACCCAAGTGGTGGACATACTCATCCACCGCCCGGCAACAGGGCAAGTTAAACGGGACCCCGGAATCTGTCAAGTTCCTTTTGAGGGCCGCATAGGCCGTCGCGGTGGACAGCGGGAACCCCGGGTTGACCAGGAGCAACCCGTAGTCGGTCGGAAATTCCGTCTCCTCCATTAACTCTCCCCGACCGCGGACAAGCGCCTGACCGCGCGTGAAGAAGAAAGGAACATCGGAGCCCAAGAGCAGCCCCAGACGCATCCGGTCAGGTGGCGCAAGCCGCAGTCCAAATAGATGGTTGATCGCCTCGATGGTTGCAGCCGCATCGCTCGATCCGCCGCCGAGCCCGGCCGCGACCGGAATCCGTTTCTCCAGAACTATGTGAAGCCCCTGATTCAGACCGAACTCCCGGGCCATCAGGCGGGCGGCCCGAACGACCAGGTTGTCCTCGCCGGCGGGAAGGCCGTCCTCCCCGATCACGTCCAGCCGCACGCCCGGAGCATCGGCGAGCGCGACCGTGAGAGTGTCGCGCAGCGAGACCGCCTGAAACAGCGAGTTGATGTTGTGGTAGCCGTCGGGCCGGCGGTTGAGCACTTGCAGGAAGAGGTTGATCTTCGCCGGTGCCTCAACGCGCACTTTGCCAGGCGCTATCTGTATAGTATTCATATTGGCACAGAAAAAGACTTCGTCCTTGGCCCACCCGTAACCATATCGCCCTGATTTAAGATAGGCAATTGCGGGCGCGTGTCAAGGGGGTGAGGCCAAATAGGACGCAAGAGACCGCGAGGCGAGCGCATCCGGCTGCGGCGCAAGGAGATAGGGTGGGGCGGCAAACGGGATCGACAAGCGCCGTCAATGAAACCGACGGGAGGTCGCGGAGAAACGCCTGCGGGAGGCCGGAGGATGAATGCTTGCTGCCGTATAGAAACGGAGAACTCCGGAGTTCATACCGCGTCGCAGCGTGAATCCCGGTCTCAAGCACTTCCGACGCACGGAGCGCGCCGGGGCGCTGTCTTACGATAGCGCCGGTGCGTCATCTCCCCGTGGTCTGCTCCTCCCCTTGTCCTTTCTCGAGAGAGGGGGAATTTCGCTGCGCATTTCCGGCTTCGAGCCATCGGAGAGCCGCCGGCGAGTTGCACTGCTGCCACTCGGCGATGAAGACATCGAGGAATTCCGACAACCTCTCCTTGGCGATGTCCTTGAAATCGTCCTCGCCGGCGAGGCCGAAGGTGCTGCGCTCCCAGAAGGAACAATAGACCGGCGGAAGGCCCCGGAGCTTGACCCCGGTCCGGGATTTCTCGAACCGGGCGTAGTCCAGATAGTCGCGCGCGCTCAGGGTGAGGACGTACGTGACGAGGCCGGTCGGAGAACCGTCGTCGAGGCGGTTGCGGATGAAGTCGATGGAGTAGACCAGGTCGGGGATGTTCATGTGCATGCTGTCCCGGTCGAGGCGGCCGGGAGCGTCGTACACCGCCAGGCGGTGGTGCGCCAAGGTGAGCCGCATCTGGGCGCGAAAGAGCTCTTCCGTACCGAACGCATAAAGCGCGCCCGGCGACATGCACACTGCGACCGTGACGCCGTCAAGTCCGAGCAGCGCGGTGCGAGGCTCCTCGGCGGCGGGCGGCACGTGAACCGGAAAGGAATCGCGGCCGACACCTTTCGCATCCAGGACGAGCAGACAGAGCAGGCTGTAAATCGCGCAATGAACGTGGATCATCGCTCTTCCTCCCTCGGTGCAGCAAGGCTGCTGTTTTTGGACGATTAACGTGGCGCTCTGGGCCCACAATACGCTATCGAATATAGCCGCCGGCCGCGCCGACACAATCTTTTTCTTCTCTGCTTCGCCTTTCGCGTTTCCTCTCTCCCCCTTGCGTTCCCCCGCATTCGTTCATATCTTCATCCCCTGACCCGGACGCCGGGCGGCGGCAAGGCGTAGCCCGACGTTCGATAAGTGCGTGAAACGAGTGAAGTTACCCATACAGGAGGATCGCATGGACCCGTTTGGCGTCAAAGGCAAGCTCAAAGCCGGGGGGAACAGCTACACCGTGTATCGCCTGGACAAGCTGGCCGGGCAGCGGGGAATCGACCGGGCGGCGATCGAGCGGATGCCCTACTCGATCAAGGTGCTCCTCGAAGCGGTGCTGCGCAACGCCGACGGCCGGGTGATTCGGGACGAGGATGTGGCGGCGATGGCGCGCTACGACGCCAGGAAAGCGGCCGAGCAGAGCCACGAGTTCCCCTTCAAACCGGCCCGCGTACTCCTTCAGGATTTCACCGGGGTGCCGGCGGTGGTCGACCTGGCGGCGCTGCGGTCGGCGATGAAACGGATGGGGGGGGACCCGAAGAAGATCAATCCGCTCGTGCCGGTTGATCTCGTGATCGACCATTCGGTCATGGTCGACCGGTACGGTTCGGACGACGCGCTGGCGGCCAACATGGAGATGGAATTTCAGCGCAACGCCGAGCGGTACGAGTTCCTCCACTGGGGGCAGAAGGCCTTTGCGAATTTCCGGGTGGTGCCGCCGGCGACCGGGATCTGCCACCAGGTGAATCTCGAGTACCTCGCCAAGTGCGTGCTGGTGCGCGACGGCGAGGCCTTCCCGGACAGCCTGGTCGGGACGGACAGCCACACGGTGATGATCAACGGGCTGGGGGTGGTCGGTTGGGGCGTCGGGGGGATCGAGGCGGAGGCGGTCATGCTCGGGCAGCCGCTCTATATGCTGACGCCGGAGGTGATCGGGTTCAAGCTCACGGGGAAGCTCGCGGAGGGGACGACCGGGACGGACCTCGTGCTCACGGTGACGCAGATGCTCCGGCAGAAAGGGGTGGTGGGGAAGTTTGTCGAATTCTACGGCGAGGCGCTCGACACGCTACCGCTGCCGGCAAAGGCGATGGTGGCGAACATGGCCCCCGAATACGGCGCGACGATGGGGTTTTTCCCGGTCGACGAGCTCACGCTGGACTACCTGCGCATGACCGGGCGGACCGACGGCGAGGTCGACCTGGTGGAGTGCTACTGCAAGGAGCAGGGGCTGTTCCGCGCGAAGGGAGCGGCGGCCCCCGCGTTCACGGACACGCTCGAGCTCGATATCTCGCAGGTGGAACCCTCGCTGGCCGGTCCCAAGCGGCCGCAGGACCGGGTGGCGCTGTCGAAGATGAAAGACGAATTCCAGAGAGCGCTCGCGCGGCCGATCAAAGAGCGCGGGTTCGAGCTCAAACCGAGCGAAACCGAGAGGCAGGTCAAGATCAGCGACGGGTACCGGGCCGCGATCGGGCACGGCGCGGTGGTGATCGCCGCCATCACCAGCTGCACCAACACCTCCGATCCCTCGGTGCTCCTCGGGGCGGGGCTGCTGGCGAAGAAGGCGGCCGCCCGGGGGCTGACGAGCAAACCGTGGGTGAAAACCTCGCTCGCCCCGGGGTCGCGGGTGGTGATGGATTACCTCGAGAAGGCGGGATTGATCGAGCCGCTGAAGAAGCTCGGGTTCCACAATGTCGGGTTCGGGTGCACGACCTGTATCGGCAACAGCGGGCCGCTGCCCGAAGCGGTGGTCAAAGCGATCGAGGAGGGGAACCTGGTGGTGTCGGCGGTGCTGTCGGGCAACCGGAATTTCGAGGGGCGGGTGAACCCGCACACGCGGGCCAACTACCTCGCCTCGCCCCCGCTGGTGGTGGCCTACGCGATCGCCGGAACGACCGCGATCGATCTGGCGACGGAGCCGATCGGGACCGATGAGGGCGGAAAGCCGGTGTACCTGCGGGACATCTGGCCCAGCCAGCGGGAGATCGCCGAGGCCATGGCGGGAGCGATCAGCCCGGCCATGTTCCGCGCCCGCTACGGGGCCGTGTTCACGGGCAACGAGCGGTGGAACCGGATCCAGTCGCCCGCGAGCGAGCTCTACCGGTGGGACGAGAAATCGACCTATATCCAGGAGCCGCCGTTCTTCGTCGACATGAAGCCGGAGCCGGGGGATGTCGAGCCGATCCGGGACGCGAGGGTGCTGGGGATATTCGGCGATTCGATCACCACCGACCACATCAGTCCGGCGGGGTCGATCAAGGCCGACAGCCCGGCGGGCCAATACCTCCTCTCACACGGCGTGACTTTTGCCGACTTCAATTCCTACGGCTCGCGGCGCGGCAATGACCGGGTCATGACGCGCGGCACCTTCGCCAACATCCGCATCCGCAACCTGCTCGCCCCCGGAACCGAGGGGGGCGTGACGATCTATCTCCCCGCCAACCAGCAGATGAGCATCTACGATGCGGCGATGAAGTACCAGGCGGACGGAACGCCGCTGCTGGTGATCGCCGGGAAGGACTACGGGATGGGGTCCTCGCGCGACTGGGCGGCCAAGGGGACGAGCCTGCTCGGGATCAGAGCGGTGCTCGCCGAGAGTTTCGAGCGGATCCACCGCTCCAACCTGGTCGGGATGGGCGTCCTCCCGCTCCAGTTCCTGCCGGGCGAAGCGCGCGAGAGGCTGGGGCTGACCGGCCACGAACTGTACACGATCGAGGGACTCTCGAACGACATGAAGCCGAAACAGCGGGTGACGGTGAAGGCGCTTTCGAAGAACGGCGAGAAACGGTTCGAGGCCGTCGCCCGGCTCGACACGCCGATCGATGTCGAGTACTACCGGCACGGGGGGATTTTGCAGATGGTGCTGCGGCAGCTCGCCCGGGCGTAGGCGAAGGCCTCCCCGGGCCGGCCGGAGGAACCGTCAGCGGGGGGCGAGCAACTCGATCTGCGAGAGCACGGCGGTGACGGCGTGCTCGACGCGGAGGGTGAAGCGCCCCAAGCTGAAGGCGCGGAAACCGAGCGAGGTCAGCAGCTCGACCTCGAACGGCACCCATCCCCCTTCCGGCCCGACAGCCGCCAGGAGACGGGGCGAATCGCCGCGATAGACCGCGTCGAGCATCGCCGCTGCGCCGGGGTGGGGCGCGAGCCGCAGCGACGGGGCGGATTCGTTCTGCTCGAGCACCGGGAGGATATCCTCAAAGAAGCGCCGGAACCGGTCGTGCACGGCGACCTCGGGCAGGCGGGTCAGACGTCCCTGGCTGAGCCCCTCGATCAGGTGCGGCGTGTACTGCTCCGGGTTCAACAGCGGGGAGGAGAAGTAGCTCCTTTCGACGCGCCGGGCGCGGACCAGGTGAAGGCGGCGGACCCCCATCATGGCGGCGGCGAACAGGATTTTCTTGAGAGTCTGCGGGCGCGGGAGAGCGCAGATGAGATCGACGGTCGGCACGGGGGCCGGCGGAGGGGCGGTCCACCGGCAGTCCAGGAGGGCTTCATCGGCGGCGAGGCGCGCCACGCGGGCGGTCCCGCACGGGCCGTTAAGAAGGCCGACCTGCACGAGGTCCCCCTCGGTTGCGCGCAGGACGGTGCGGAGGTGGTCGGCCCGCTGCGCGGCCAGTCGGAAGGTCTCGCCGCCGACGCGGTCGTGTTCGGTGAGGATGATGAGGTTCATGGCATCGTGCGCGCCGGAGCGCGACCTTTCCGGACGATTACGGTTGCGGGCGGCGATCATACCGGGCAGGGGAAGGATAGGGTCACGAGGGCGCGAAGTCAACTCCGGCGCGGCGCCCGCCGGGCCGCCGCAAAGTAGATATTGACATTTCCGGCGGTCATTCTACATTAGGCAGACATGATGTAATTACCTGCCTGCAAGCGGGTCTAAGGAAAGAAGTCTGCCATGTCGGAAGCTGTCAAGACCGCATTCTACGATTACCATATTCAGGCCGGGGCGAAGATGGTCGAATTCGCCGGGTTCTGCATGCCGATCCAGTACTCGGGGATCACCGACGAGCACCTCGCGGTGCGCACCAATGTCGGACTGTTCGATCTGTCGCACATGGGGGAGTTCGAGGTCAGCGGGCCGGACGCCCTGGCTTTCCTCCAGAGAACCACGACCAACAACGTCGCCGACCTGCAGGTCGGCCAGATCCAGTACTCGTGCATGACGATGGAGCACGGGGGGATTGTCGACGACCTCCTGGTGTACCGAATGGGCCCGCAGGAGTACCTGCTGGTGGTTAACGCCTCGAACATCGCCAAGGATTTCGCGTGGCTCCAGTCGCACCTGGCGGGCAATGTCCGCCTGGTCGACCAATCCCCCGCCACGAGCCTGCTGGCGGTGCAGGGACCGAAGGCCGAAGAGATGATGCGGCAGGTGACGTCGTTCGACCTGGGCGCGATGCCCTACTACACCTGGGCGCGGGCCGAGATCGGCGGAGTGAAGGTGCTGTTCTCGCGCACCGGGTACACGGGGGAGGACGGTTTCGAGCTGTACATTCCGCCGCCGGACACCGACCGGCTGTGGCGGGTGCTGACGGAGGCGGGGAAGAAATTCGGGATGAAACTGATCGGTCTGGGGGCGCGCGATTCGCTCCGGCTGGAAATGAAAATGGCCCTGTACGGCAACGATATCGACGACACGACGACGCCGGTGGAAGCCGGGCTGTCGTGGATCGTCCATTTCGACAAGGAGTTCATCGGCAAGCCGGTGCTCGAGAAGCAGCGGGATGAGAAGCCGGTCCGCCGGCTGGTGTGCCTGGAGCTCGAGGGCAAGGCGTTTCCGCGCCACGGCTACACGATCACCGACGGGGCGAAGCCGATCGGGCAGGTGACCTCGGGCACGTTCTCTCCCAGTCTGCAGAAAGCGATCGCGATGGGGTATGTCCCGCGCGACCTGAGCAAAGTGGGATCGACGGTGAGAGTCGCGATCCGCGGCAAGGAGTTCCCGGCGGTGGTGGTGAAGCCGCCGTTCTATAAGCATGGCTCGCACAAGTAGACTCCAGATGCAGGTGGACCTGTACCTGACGCCGATCCCGTTCGGGCGGGCGAAGCTGTCGGGTCGGACGGTGGTGGCGATCGACGTTCTGCGGTCGTCCACCTCGACCTGCGCGGCGCTCCTGGCCGGGGCGAAGGGAGTGATCCCGACGCCCGGCCCCGGCGAGGCGGGCGAACTCTGGGCCAAGCTGGGGGGGGACATGGCCGTGCTGGCGGGGGAGCGGGACAACGTGCGGATCGAGAATTTCAAGCTCGGCAATTCGCCCGCGGAGTTCACGCCGGAGACGGTCGGCGGCAAATTCGTGATCATGACGACGACGAACGGGACGGGCGTGTACCGGGACGCGGTGGGAGCGGACCTGGTGCTCTGCTGCGCGCTGGTCAATGTCAGCGCCGTGGCCCGCAAGGCGGCCGCGGCCGGGCACGGCCTCGTGCTCGTCTGCTCGGGGCAGGAGGGCGGGTTTTCGATCGAGGATACGATCTGCGCCGGCATGCTCGTGCACCTGCTGGCCACCGAACACAAACTGAATCTCGCGCTGAACGACGCCGGGTCGCTGGCCCTCCTGTTGTACCGCTCGAACAAGAGCGCCCTGAAGAAGACCATTCAGCAGGGGGAGCACGGCCGCCGACTGACCGAACTGGGGTTCGGGGCGGACGTGGAGACGGCGGCCGCGGTCGACACCATGCCAGTGCTCCCGGTCATGGTCGACGGCCGCCTGGTGGCGGACGTGGATCCGCCCGCGGCTCCGCCGGCCGAGCCGGCGTGAGTTCATCGCCAACCCTTCCCGAGAGTATAAGAAAGCATGAGACACCTGATCATTCTCGCGGCCCTGGTCAGCCTGGAGGCAGGCGCCCCGGCGGCCGCCGCGGATGCCGTGCGGTTCGCCCTCGACGTTCACCAGCAGGACTCGGCGGCCGGAGCCGTCCTGCTGTACTCCGACACGGCGACCGTGGTGCGCGGGGTCGCGGCGGCCGGGTTTGCGCTGGCGTTTTCGGCAGAAGTGGAAGTGACGGCGGCGGACACCGCCCACGCCCAGTTTCTCGTGCACGCGGTGACGCTCGGACCATCGGCCAGAACCTACGCCCGCAGTTATTCGGCCGAGTACGGTCTCCCCGCCCGCATCGAGGGGATCGAGGGGAAGGGAGGCGGGCGGCTGATGCTCACGGTGACACCGCTGGCGTTCACGGATTTCGACACCGCCCAGTGCCTCTTCGACCACCGGGTCACCGGGGCCTACAAGATTCAGCCGAGCGCCAGCCTCGACGTGCACTACGTCCCGAACTCGTTCGGCGATTACTATATCGAGGCTTTCAAGGGCGTCCTCGAACACCACTACCGGCAGTTTCAGGAAGTGTTCCAGTTCTCGCTGCCGGGCAAGTTCAGCATCTTCCTTCTCCCCTGCGCCTCGCCGGCGGTGCTGTGGGACACGCGGTACGGGCAGGTGACCGATCCGACGCGGAGCACGGCGTTCGCGATCGCGGCCAACGGTCAGAACACGGTCGATCCGTTCATCGCCACGCACACGGCCCTCCTGCGGAGCTGGGGATACGCCCCGCCGTTCTTGTCGGAGGGGGCGGCGAACTACACCTCGTTCGCCCTGTTCGACATGAAGAAGCTTGCGGCCGAGGGCCGGGTGCCGCCGCTGGACAGCCTGCTGGACACTTACGCCTACCTGACCGCGGCGCCGCTGGTAGCGGACCGCGCCTCGGCGACCTTCGCCCAGTACCTTATCGACAGCTACGGGCTGGAGGCGTTTCGCGCGTTGTATGTGTCGGCGGACGATCTCAACCTCCGCCGCCGCCTGGCGCTGGCATACGGCAAGGGGATCGGGGCGCTCGAGGCCGAGTGGCGCGCTTATGTCGACACGTCGACAATTCGCTTTCCCGCACTCGCCCAGGAGGCGGACAAGGCGGAGGCCCTGTTCCAGTACGGGCGGATGCGGGACTACGCGCGGGCGATGCTGGAATTGGCGCCGGGGCGGATCGATTCGGCCTTTGCCTGGTCGCGGCTGAAACAGGCCGAGTTCATGCTCGGCAACTACTACGGGGCGGCCGATGCGGCCGAAGCGCAGGTGCAGCTTGACGGCGAGCGGGCGGTCAACTGGATGACGCTCGGGTCGTTCCAAATGATGAACGGGATGTACGCCGAGGCCCGCGCGAGTCTTCAGAACGGCCAGTCGAAGGACCCCTCGGATCAAACCATCGCGTTCAACCGGGCGCTCGCGGCGCTCTACACGTCCGACACCGCGACCGCGGAATCGCTCCTGGTCGAGATCATCACCCGCCCGGAAAGCCGCGCGCCGCAGGGGGAGGCCCGGGTGGTGCTGGGCGAGATTCTCCTTTCGCGGGGCGACAAGCGCGGCCGGGACCGCGCCGCCACCTATTTCGTCGAGGCCATGCAGACGTTCCAGCAGCAGCTCTCGGTCAACCGGACGATGCCGACGGCCTACCTCTGGCTGGGGGCGGCGGCGCTCGGCATGGGGGACACCGAGCTGGCGCGGGACGCGCTGGAGACCGGGTTGTTCCTGGAATCGCGGCCGTTCTACCTGGGGCAGATGAACCTGTGGCTGGGCAAGACGGCCGACGTCCTGGGGGACCACGGCCTTGCGCAGGAGTACTACGGGCAGGTGCTCGCCGGCTCGTCGGCCGCGTACGCGCAGCAGGAGGCCCGCCGCTGCCTTGAGAAACCTTACCGCATAAAGTAGCAGAGCGTGTTCAACTTTCTCAATTCGGGCGTGCTGTTCGCCGCGCTCGCGGCGCTGATTCCGCTTCTGATTCACCTCTTTTCGAAGCGGCGGGTGAAGATCGTCGAGTTTTCGTCGCTGAAGCATCTCAAGGAGATGCAGCGGCGGCAGGTGCGGCGGCTAAAGATCCGCCAGATTCTCTTGCTGCTGTTGCGGATGGCGATCATCCTCGCCCTCGTGCTGGCCTTCGCCCGGCCGACCACCGAGGGGGGGGCGCTCGGCTCGCACGCCGCGGTCTCGGCGGTCGTGCTCTTCGACAACTCGGCCTCGATGGATCGCTCGGTCCGCGACGGCAACCTGTTCGCGCTGGCGAAGCAGCGGACGCAGAAGCTTCTGGAGACGTTCGGCGAGTCGGACGAGGTGGCGCTCGTGCCGCTGTGCCGGACGGCGGCGGCGGAGGGAGCGGGGCGGTTCGGATCGGCGGCCGCGGCGCAGCAGGAGCTCGCGCAGGTCCCGGCCAGCGCTCTTCGGGCCGACTTCGCGGGGGCGCTGGGACGGGCCTCCGACCTTATCGCGCAGGCCTCCAACCTCACCCGGGAGATCTACATAGTGAGCGACCGCCAGCGGGCCTCGCTGCCCGACAGCGGCCTGAAGCTCGAGGGCAAGGTGCAGGTGTTCGTGGTCGCGCTGCCCGATGAGGACGCCGAGAATGTCGGGGTGGCGGGCGTGGATTTCGGCGGGCAGTTGCTCGTGCCGGAGCATGATTTCGAGGTGGTCGCGCAGGTGCACAACTACGGGGCGGCGGCCCGGACCGACCTGATCGCCTCGCTCTATCTCGACGGCCGGCGGGTGGCGCAGACGGACGCGGCGGCGCCGGCGGGGGGCGACGAGGCGGTGCGGTTCACCCAGTCGGTCGCCCGCGGCGGGTTCCACTCGGGCTGGGTGGAGCTGTCCGACGACCGGTTCCCCTCGGACAACCGCTACTACTTCACCTTCCGCATCCCGGAGCAGTTCACGGTGCTCATGGTCGCGGGGGATCCGGCGGCCCAGTTCATCAGTCTCGCGCTCACCCCCTCCGGCGACCTCGCCCAGTACTGGTCGGTGAAGCAGGCGCGGCCGGAGGATCTCGGCACGGTTGATCTGGCCGAGTACGACGTGATCATGCTGCCGGGGACGCCGGCGATCGCGGATGCCTATGTCGGGCGGATCAAGGCGGCGGTGCGGCGGGGGACCTCGCTCTTTCTCACCTACGGCGGCGGCGCCGATGCGGCCTCGTTCAACCGGACCTGGGCCGACATCGCGGGGGTGGTGATCGACGAGGCGGCGCGGACGGACTTCTCGCGCGCCGGGTACTACACGCTGGAGTCGGTGGTCAAGGAGCACCCGATTTTCTCCGTGTTTTCGTTCGCGGAGAAACTCCCCGACCTGAAATTCTACACGCTGCCCAGGCTGCACACGGTCGGGGAGGCGGCGGAGATCGCGACGTTCTCCGGCGGCCGCCCGGCGCTGGTGGAGGCCCGGTACGGCGAGGGACGGGTGGTGACGTTCGCCGGGCCGATGGCGCCGGCGTACTCCGACATGGTCGGCCACGCCTTCTTCGTCCCCTTCGTATCGCGGGTGGCCGAGTACCTCGCCGCCGACCTCTCGAGCTACGACCTGAAGCTGTACGCCCGGGCGAGCACGCCGCGGGTGATCTCCCTCAGGGGGGCGATCTCCGGGTCGCTGGAGCTGATCGCCCCGGACAGCAGCCGCTACTACCTGTCGCCGGAGGAATCGGAGGGAAGGGTGCTGGTGCGGGCGCAGCCGGTCGAGCGGCCGGGGATCTACCAGGTGCGGTACGCCGGGCAGGAGGTCGACCGGTTCGCGGTCAACATCGACCCGGCCGAGGGCGACCTGGCGGCGGCGGATGTCGACCGGTTCGCGCAGGCGGTCGGCGCGCCGGAGCACCGCGAGCTGGCGGCCGAGGGGAATCTCGCCGGTCTCATCGCTGAGTCCCGCTACGGGCGGGAGCTGTGGCAGCTCTTCCTGTGGATCGCGGCCGGGCTCCTGCTGGCCGAGATGCTGCTGGCGCGGGGCGCGCCCCCCGAGGAGCCGGGATGACGCTGCTCGCCGCGGAGGGTGTTTCCAAGAAGTACCAGGACCAGGTGCTGTTCGACGCCGTCTCGTTCACCATCACGGCCGCCGACCGGATCGGCCTGGTCGGGCGCAACGGGATCGGCAAGACGACGCTCTTTGAGCTGCTCACCGGGCGGGTGGCGGCCGACGCCGGGACGGTGACGCTCGCGAAGCACTGCGTGATCGATTACGTGCCGCAGGACAAGACCTCGGTGCTCGACTGGGAGCTGTTCGCGTTGGTGGCCTCGGCCCGCCGGGATCTCGCCCAGATGCGGTGCGAGATCACCGAACTCGAGGAGCACCTGGCGGACGATCCCCACGACGCGCGCCGGCTCGAGCGGCTCGGGCAGGTGCAGCACGAGTTCGAGGCCGCGGGCGGATTCGGATTCGAGAGCGAGGTCCGCCTCATTCTCGAGGGCCTCGGGTTCGAGCGCGCCCGCCACCGCGACCGGCTGGCCACCTTCTCGGGCGGCGAGAAGAACCGCGCGGGGCTGGCCATGGCCCTGGCCGGATGCGGCAATCTCCTGTTGCTCGACGAGCCGACCAACCACCTCGACATCGAATCGACCGTCTGGCTGGAGGAGTACCTGCGCAAGCTGGAGAAGGCCTGCGTGATCGTCTCGCACGACCGGCGCTTCCTCAGCCGCACGGTCGACAAGGTGTGGGAAATCCAGTTCGGGAAAATTCACCAGTATGTCGGCGGATTCGAGAAGTACCTCGTCGAGCGGGCCGAGCGCAAGCGGCTCCACGAGCACCACTACCGCCACCAGCAGGAAGAGATCCGGCGCATCGAGGAATTCATCCGGCGGAACATGGCCGGGCAGAAGACGAGGCAGGCGCAGTCGAAGCTGAAGTACCTGTCGCGGATCAAGCGCATCCCTCCGCCGCGGGGCGAGGGCGCCGGGCCGAGTATCGCGGTGAGGTCCTCGGGACGGTCGTTTGCCCACGTGCTCGAGGTGCGGTCGGTGACGCTGGCCTACGGCGCGGAGCCGGTCCTGCGGAATGTCAGTTTCGATCTCTACCGGGGGGAGAAGATCGGGCTGGTCGGCCGGAACGGATCGGGCAAGTCGACGCTGCTCAAAGCGCTGATCGGCGAGCTCGCCCCGGTGAGCGGCGAGCTCCGCCTCGGGGCGAATGTCGACGTCGTCTATTTCGACCAGGACCTGGACAACCTCCGGCTCGAGGCCACGGTGCTCGACAACATCTGGGAGGAGGATCCGATGGCCGAGGTCGGGGCGATGCGGTCGTTTCTCGCCCGTTTCGGATTCACCGGGGAGGACTGCTTCAAGCGCGTGTCCGCGCTGTCGGGGGGGGAGCGGACGAAACTGTCGCTGGCGCGGATCATCTACCACCCGGCCAATTTCCTGATTTTCGACGAGCCGACCAACCACCTCGACATCGACTCGCGCGAGGCGCTCGAGGAAGCGCTCGGGCGGTTCGACGGGAGCTGCCTCATTGTCAGCCACGACCGGCACTTCCTCGACCGGGTGGCCGACCGGATCATCCACCTGGCCGGCGGGACCGCTTTCGTCTACGGCGGCGGCTACAGCCATTTCGAAGAGAAGCAGGCGGAAGCGGCCGCGGCCGCGCTCGAGGCCGCGCCGAGGCCGGACAAGGAAAAATCGCGGGAGGTCTACCAGGCGTTCAAGGAAGCCTCGCGGGTCAAGGCGCGCCTGAAGAAGGCGTTGAAGTCGACGCGCTCAAAGATCGCCGATCACGAGCGGGAGCTGGAGGAACTCGAGGACGGGATCGCCCGCCGCATTCCGCGCACCGATTGGGAAGCGCTCGAGGCCGCTTCGCGGCGCAAGCAGGAGGTGGAAGCGGCGCTCCTGGCGCTGTACGGCGAACTTGAGGAACTGGAGCGGCGCGACTGTGATTAGTCTGCTGGTTATATCGGGCTCGCCCGTGCCGGGAGCCTCGACCGACATCCTTCTGCGGCAGGCGGCGGACGCAGTCCGCCGCGGTCTGCGCGGCGCGGCGCGGGTGCGCACGACCTTTGTCAAGCTCAACGATCTTCGCATCCTCCCTTGCCAGGCGTGCGGCGAGGCGCCGACACCCCAGTTTTGTTTTTTTGATGACGACATGGCGCCGCTCTACCGCGAGCTGGCGCGCTGCGACTGCCTGCTGTTCGGGAGCCCGATTCATTTCGACACGGTGTCGAGCCAGGCGAAGCTGTTCATCGACCGATGCAACTGTGTGCGGCCGGCGGATTTTCGCGGGGCCGATCCCGACCACGGTTTCCTCAAGCTCATCGCGCGCAAGCGGCCGGGGGCGATGGTGCTGGTGAGCGGGGAGCGGCAGTGGACCGAGGGAGCCCGGCGCGTGATCGCGGGGTTCTTCAAATGGGCCGAGGTGACCAACGAGGGGCTGCTCACCTACCGCACCCGGGGGCTCGAGGCGGGCGAGGCGGCCGGTTCGGCGGCGGCCCTGGCCGAGGCCGACGCGCTCGGACACAGGCTGGCCGGATTGCTCCGGAGGCGCTGTGGGTGACGAGCAGACGCGGCGGTACTACCGGCGACGCGCACCGGAGTACGAACAGATCTACTACCGCGACAATCCCCCGCGCCGAAAAGAGATCGACGACGAGGCCGCTTTCCTGCGCGGACTGGCCGACGGCCGCGAGGTGCTCGACCTCGGCTGCGGCACGGGCTACTGGACCCAGATCCTGGCCGAGCGGGCGGCCCTGGTGGCGGCCGCGGACATCGCCCCCGAGATGATCGCCCAGGCCGGCCGCAAGGAGTACCGCCGACCCCCGCACTTTCTCATCGCCGACCTTGAACACCCCCCGTTCGCAGAGGGGGCGTTCGATCTGGTGGTCCTGGCGTTCTGGCTGTCGCACCAGCCGAGAGAGACGTTCCCGACATTTTTTCCGATGCTCGGACGGCTGGTGAGAAGGGGCGGGCGCCTCTGGATGATCGATAACAATCCGCCGGCCGAGGGACGGTCGCTGCCGGCGGCCGGGGTTGATGCCCACGGCAACAATTTCCGCCGGCGGTTTCTGGACAACGGTGAGCCGTTCGTGATCTTGAAGAACTACTTTCAGCGGGACGAGCTGGTTTCGCTGTGCGCGCCCTACGGGCGCGTGGACCGCTTGGTCTACGGCACCTACTACTGGTCAATCTTATTATCCGACATGAACTTATGATTCGCCTGGCGGGCCGCGCGGGAACCGCGGGCGATCGCGCGAGGTTGTACGTGCGGGCGCGGCGAGCGCGCCGGCAGGAAGATTCATCTTGCCAGGCAGGGGGATGCGTATATATTAAGAGGCTCCGGGCGTCGGGCGATCGACCCCGGAGGGCCGAACCCAAAGCCAACGTTGAGGAACGAGTTGTGAAAGCTGAAGGACACCCGAAGACATTCGACGTGACGATCACCTGTTCGTGCGGGGCGACCTATCCGAACCGGTCGACCAAGAAAAATATCAGTGTCGAAATCTGCTCGAACTGCCATCCGTTTTTCACTGGGAAGCAGCGCCTGATTGACACGGCCGGCCGGGTCGAGCGCTTCATCCAGAAGTACAAGAAGTACCAGAAGGATTCGAAGTAACGCAGGAGCGGGCCGCGCGGGGCCGCCCGAGACCGCCGGCGGGGCGGACAGGCGGGCGGCGGCAGTGCGCGCGAATCCCTGGCCACGACGGGAGCCAACCAGAGCCATGCCGGACTTGAATGTAGGCGGGCAGGCCGTGATCGAGGGCGTAATGATGCGCTCGGCCGATCGCATCGCCACCGCCGTGCGAAAACCCAACGGCGAGATTCTCGTCAAGTGCGAGCCCTACCTCTCTCTCACCAAGCGGCATAGGGTGCTCGGGGCGCCGATCATCCGCGGAACGGTCTCGTTTGCGGAGATGCTCGTGGTCGGCATCAGGACGCTGAATTTCTCGGCGGACGTGGCCATGCGGGAAATCGAGGCGGCCGAGGCGGAAAAGAACGGCGCCGCGGCGGCGCCCGGGAAGGATAAAAAGTCGAACGCGCTGGTGTTAGAGCTGTCGGTGGCGGCCGCCTTCGCGCTCGGCATCGGCCTGTTTTTCTTTCTCCCGCTCGCGCTGGCCTCGCTGGTCGGGATCAAGAAAGATGCGGTCGGGTTCAATCTCCTGGCCGGGGGAATCCGGCTGGCGCTGTTTGTCGGCTATGTCTGGATGATCTCGTTCCTGAAGGATTTCAAGCGCATTTTCCAGTACCACGGGGCGGAGCACAAATCGATTTACGCCTACGAGATGGGGGATGACCTCACGCCCGGGCGGGCGGCGCTCTACACGCGCTTCCACCCCCGCTGCGGCACCTCGTTTATCCTCATCGTGGCGCTCACGGCGATCCTGATCTATGCGGTGTCCGACTCTCTATTCGCGGTGATCGCCGGCCACCCGCCCTCGCTGGCGACCCGGTTTGCGGTGCACCTCGCGCTGCTGCCGCTGGTGGCCGGGGGATCCTACGAGCTGCTCAAGCTGTCGGGCCGGACGCGCGACCACAAGGTCACCCGGGTGCTGATCCAGCCGGGGCTCTGGCTGCAGGCGATCACCACCCGGGAGCCCTCGTTCGACCAGCTCGAGGTGGCGATCGTGGCGCTCGAGACGGCGCTCGGGCGGACGGAATCGAAAGTAGCGGCGACGCGGATTCCGGTGTCGTAGGCGCCCGCACATTCCGCCTTGCGCCGGCGGACAATTCCCCGTACCCTTGTTTCCGAGAATGTGGAGTAACGCGAGGATGAGCTGTGCTTGATCTTGTGGCCAAATTGGAGAACCGCCTGGCCGCCATCGATCGCGAGATGGCCGAGCCGGGAGCGGCATCGGATCAGCGCCGGATGATCGAACTGGGACGGGAGCGCCGCCGGGTCGAGGACGTCCTCGCGATCGGGCGGGACTACCGCCGCCTCCGCGCCGGGATCGAGGAGGCCCAGGCGGTGATCCGCGCCGATGAGGACGACGAGCTGATGGCGCTGGCGCGCGAGGAGCTCGCCGCCTACGAGAGCCAAATCCACGAGGTCGAGCGGGCGCTCAAACTCAAATTCCTGCCCAAGAACCCCAACGACGACAAGGCGGCCATCATCGAGATCCGCGCCGGCACCGGGGGCGACGAGGCCGGCCTGTTTGTCGGCGACATCTTCCGCATGTACCAGCGCTACGCCGACACCCGGGGATGGAAGCTGGAGATTCTCAGCTCGCACCCGGGCCTCTCGGGGGGATTCAAGGAAATCATCTTTTCCCTCGACGGCGAGGACGCCTACGGGCGGATGAAATACGAATCCGGCGTCCACCGCGTGCAGCGGGTGCCGCAAACGGAGACGCAGGGGCGGATCCACACCTCGGCCGTCTCGGTGGCCGTGCTCCCGGAGGCGGAGGAAGTCGATATCGAGATCAAAGAAAACGAGATCAAGGTCGATGTGTTCCGGTCGAGCGGTCCGGGAGGGCAGTCGGTCAACACGACCGATTCGGCGGTCCGCATCACCCACCTCCCCACCGGCCTGGTGGTCACCTGCCAAGACGAGAAGTCGCAGTTGAAGAACAAGGTGAAGGCGCTGAAAGTGCTTCGGGCCCGGCTGCTGGACCTGCAGATCGCCGCGCAGGAGGCGAAGATCGCGGCCGAGCGGCGGTCGATGATTTCGACGGGCGACCGGTCGGCCAAGATCCGCACGTACAATTTTCCGCAGTCGCGCGTCACCGACCACCGCATCAACCTCACGCTCTACCGCCTCGACCAGGTGCTCGCCGGGGACGTCGACCTGCTCATCGACGAACTTCGGCGGCACGAGCAGGAGCAGCAGCTCAAACTCCAGGAGACGGCGGGGGCGCAGCTATGAAGATAACCCGCTTCGCTCTCGCGCTGGTCCTCACGGCGGCGCTGCTTTACATCGCCCGCACCAACTCGCGCGGCCGTCCCGAACCGTACGTGCACACCGACCGCGGGTTCACGCTGGAGATGATGACGGTGCCGAAGGCGTACGAGGTCGACACGGCGCGCATCACGGCGACGATTCGGGGGCCGTTCGACGGCAGCGTGCAGCCGGTGCTCCGTCACGCGCGGTTCGGGCAGGATGAGACGACCCCGCTGTACCGCTACCGAACGACGCCGCTGGAGGTGCTGGACTCGGCCGGAGGGCGGTACGGGTACCTGATGACGGCCGGGCTCAAGGGGGGCCGGTTCCTGTACTACATCGAGGTGCGCGACAAGATCGGCGGGCAGCGTGCGGTGTTTCTCGACGGCGGGCGGCCGTTTGTGATGAAATATGTCGGCCATGTGCCGACCTGGCTCTTGCTCACCCACATTGCCCTGATGTTTGCGACGGTGTATTTCGTGGTGATCGGCGCTCTCCACGGGGCGCGGCTGACCGGCGGGGGCACGGACGTGTTTCCGATGGCGCGCGCCTACGGCATTGCCGCCCTGTGCGCGTTTCTGGGCGGCTACCCGTTCGGCATTCCCATGAACTGGTTCACTTTCGGGACGACCTGGGAGGGCGTGCCGTTCGGCACCGACGCCACCGACAACAAGACGCAGCTGCTGTTCGTGTACCTCCTGCTGGTCGTTTTTGCCGCGTTCGGCTCGCTCACCCGGCGCCGGGTGGGCCGCGACGCGTACCCGCCGCGGGTGCTCGGCTGGCTGGGCGTACTCGGGTTCGCAGTCATGCTGGGGATCTATCTGATCCCGCATTCCATCCAGTTCTCCCCTGCGCTGACGAGGATCGTCTGCTGGTCGTTCATCGGCCTGGCGGCGGCCGCGTATTTCGGCGGATTGGCGGCCGGAATCGTGCGGCGGCGGGCCCCGCGGGCGCACAAGGCGGAGCGGCGCGCCGGATGACCAACCGGCTCCGACCGCTGCTGGCCCGGTACGCCGCCCAACTGGCGGCGGCGGGAATCGAACAGGCGGAGGCGGAGCTCGAGTGGATTTTCGAACACGTGCTCGGTGTCGACCGGCTCCGGCTCTATCTCGAAGGGGACGACCTTCTCACCGACGCGGCGGCGGCGCAGGCCGACGCCATTGTCCAAAGGCGCCTGACCCGCCACCCGCTCCAGTTCATTCTCGGCGAAGCCTGGTTCTACGGACGGAAATTCTCGGTCAGCGAGGCGGTCATGGCGCCGACGCCGGAGACGGAATTGCTGGTCGAGACGGCGGTGCGGTCGGTGGGGAGCCGAGGTCTCGCCGCGCCGCGCGTGCTCGACGTCGGGGTCGGCTCGGGCGTGATCGCGGTGACCCTTGCGCTCGAACTACCCGCGTGCCGGGTGACGGCGGTGGACATATCGGCCGAGGCGCTCGCGGTGGCGCGGCAAAACGCGGCCGCCCACGGCGTCCGCGACCGCGTCGACCTGCGGGTGTCGGATTTTTTTTCGGCGGTGGCCGCCGACGAGCGGTTTGACCTGATCGTCTCCAACCCGCCGTATATCGCGGAGCCGGATTACGCCGGGCTGGCGCCGGAGGTGCGGGCGGATCCGAAGATCGCGATGACCGCCGGCCCCGAGGGGCTTGACGCGATCCGGGTCCTCGTGCAGGAGGCCCCGGCCCACCTCGTCCCGGGCGGACGGCTCATGTTCGAAATCGGCCACGACCAGGCGGACAAAGTCGCTGCGCTCACCGCCCGCGACCCGCGCTACCGCACGTTCGTTCTCCTCCGCGACCTCAACGACCGCGACCGCGTCATCATCCTGGGGGGCGACTGATGCCGCGCGAGGGCGCGGCCGCCCGCCGGGAGCGGGCGGCGGAGATCGTCCGCATCCTCAGGCGGCACTATCCCGGCGCGTGCACCACGCTGGCTTACGGCTCGGTCCACCAGTTGCTCGTGGCGACCATTCTGTCGCAGCAGAATACCGACAAGGGGGTGAACGCGGTGACCCCCCGGCTGTTTCGGAAGTACCCGACGATCGAGGCGTTCGCGAACGCCGATGTCGACGACCTGCGGGCGGACATCGCGTCAATCAACTACGGCCCGACCAAGGCGCGGGCGATCATTGAGTCGGCCCTGCAGATTCTCGAGCAGTTCGGCGGGGAGGTTCCCCGCACGATCGGTGAGCTGGTGAGGCTGCGCGGCGTGGGGCGGAAGACCGCCTCGGTGGTGCTTGGGGCCGGGTACGGCATCGCCGAGGGGGTGGTGGTCGATACCCACGTGATCCGGGTGAGCGGGCGGCTGGGGCTCACGGCGCACTCGGATGCGGCCCGGATCGAGCGCGACCTGATGAAAATCCTGCCGCAGCGCGACTGGATCGACTGGACGCACATGGTCATCCTGCACGGGCGGGCGGTCTGCACGGCGCGCCGCCCCGCCTGTCCCGCCTGCCCGCTGGCGGCCCGCTGCCCCGCGGCGTTCAAATTCCCCCACCTGGAGAGGGGCGGGGGACGTTGACCGGGGGACGCCGGGAAGATATATTGGCCTGTCACACCGGCGGCGGCGCCGGAGAAACATCGGTCGAAAGGGACAGAACCCAGATGGCGTATCAGCAGCCGGAGGTGACTCCGGAGATGGTTGCGGCCCACGGGCTGACTAAAGAGGAACACGAGCGGATCCGGGAGATCCTCGGTCGGGAGATGACCTGGACGGAGCTGGGGATATTCTCGGTCATGTGGTCGGAGCACTGCTCGTACAAGAACTCGATCGCGCTCTTGAAGACACTCCCGCGGGAGGGCGAGGCGCTCTTGGCCAAGGCGGGCGAAGAGAACGCCGGCGCGGTGGATATCGGCGACGGTTTGGCGGTCGTGTTCAAGATCGAGTCGCACAACCACCCCTCGGCGGTGGAGCCCTACCAGGGGGCGGCGACGGGCGTGGGGGGAATTCTGCGCGACATTTTCACCATGGGTGCGCGGCCGATCGCCGCGCTTGACTCCCTCCGCTTCGGGCTCCCGGACAACCCGCGGGTGCGGTATCTCGTCGACGGCGTCGTGCGCGGGATCGGCGACTACGGCAATTCGTTCGGCGTCCCGACAGTCGCCGGCGAGGTCTGTTTCGACGAGGCCTACACGGGCAACCCGCTGGTCAACGCCATGGCCGTCGGCCTGGTCCGAGCCGACCGGATGGCTTCGGCGGTCGCCCGCGGGGCCGGGAACGCGCTCATGATTGTCGGGTCGAAGACCGGCCGCGACGGAATCCACGGCGCGACGTTCGCCTCCGAGGAACTCTCCGAGAAATCGCAGGAGAAGCGCCCCTCGGTGCAGATCGGCGACCCGTTCACGGAAAAGCTGCTGGTCGAGGCGACCCTCGAGATTATCGAGCAGGACCTGATCGTGGGCATCCAGGACATGGGGGCGGCCGGGATCACCTGCAGCTCCTCGGAGATGTCGGCCAAAGGAAAGGCGGGGGTGGAACTGCACATCGAGCGCGTCCCGGTGCGCGAACCGCACATGACGCCGTACGAGATTCTCCTGTCCGAATCGCAGGAGCGCATGCTCGTGTGCGTGAAGAAGGGGAAAGAGGACGCGGTGCGCGCGGTCTTCGACAAGTGGGGGCTGGATTCGACGATCATCGGGCACGTCACCGACGACGGGCTGATGACGGTCCGGCTGGACGGGCAGGTGGTCGCCCAGGTACCGTCCCGGGAACTGGTGCTCGGCGGCGGCGCGCCGGTGTACCATCGGGAAACGCGGCGCCCGGCCTACATGGACGAGATCGTGCGGCTCGATCCGCGCCGGTACCCTTTGGAGCGCGACTGGAACGGGACGCTGGCGGCGATGCTGGCGGCGCCGAATATCTGCCACAAGGGGTGGGTGTTCGAGCAGTACGATTCGATGGTGCGCACGAACACGGCGGTCGGGCCGGGCTCGGATGCCGCCGTGCTGCGGATCCGCAAGACGCACAAGGCGCTCGCCATGACGACCGACTGCAACGGACGCTACTGCTATATCAACCCGCGCCTCGGCGCGCAGAGCGCGGTGGCCGAAGCGGCCCGCAACATCGTCTGCTCCGGCGGCCAGCCGCTGGCGATCACCAACTGCCTCAATTTCGGCAACCCCTACAAGCCGGAAATCTACTACGGGTTCGCCGAGGCGGTGGCCGGGATGGGCGAGGCCTGCCGGGCGCTCGGCACGCCCGTGACCGGAGGGAACGTCTCGTTCTACAACGAGGATCCCCGGCGGGCGGTGTTCCCGACGCCGACGATCGGGATGATCGGCCTGATCGAGCACACGGACCACATCACGACCCAGTGGTTCAAAGACGAGGGAGACGTCGTCTGCCTGATCGGCCGCAACAGCGACCACCTCGGGGCGAGCGAGTATCTCCACACGATCTTCGGCGAAACCCGGGGGGCGGTCGCGCCGCTCGATCTGCAGTTTGAGCGGCGGATGCAGGAGGTCCTCCTGGCGGCCATTCGCGCGGGGGAGATCAAGTCGGCGCACGACGCAGCGGACGGCGGGCTGGCGGTGGCCCTGGCCGAGTGCTGCATCGCCCGCCGCGAGCGCCCGATCGGCGCGGCGATCACCACCGGCGAGGACATCCGCCCCGACGCACTCCTGTTCGGCGAGGCGCAGTCGCGGGTGATCGTGTCGTGCGAACCCGGCCGCCTCGCCAATCTCGGGCGGCGTTTCGAGCGCGCACAGATCCCGTTGCGGAAAATCGGCACGGTGGGCGGCGACCGGCTCACCATCGACACGCTCGTGACGATGCCGCTCGCGGACATGAACGACGCCTGGTACAACGCGATGAAGCGGTTTATGGGAGAAGGGCAGGTCACGGCGCCGGTGCGGGGGTGAGCGGGCCGGCGGCCCCGGCGGCGGCAAGGACACACGGTGAAGGTGCAATGACGGCATACCCGGCGAAACTGACAAGCGCGATCGTGCTGGCGGCGGCGCTGACAACCCTCCGCGCCGCCGACTGCGACACGACGGGCTTTGAGACGGCGGTGCAGACCCAGCAGTCGGGCATTACGGAAGCGCGGGACTTTGTAATCGCCACCGATTCCGCCTGGGCCGCCTTCTGGAACCAGGTCCACAGTCTGCAGATCCCCGTCCCGGAGCGCCCGGCGGTGGATTTCTCGAAGCGGGTGGTGCTGGTCACGGCTATGGGCCGGCGGCCGAACGGCTGCTACAATACGGAGATTACGCAGATCGAGGATAAAAGCGACGGCCGCCGAGTCATCTGCGTGACCGACTTTTCGCCCGCGCCGGAGGTGATGTGCCTGGAGGCGATCGTCACGCCGGCGCACGCCGTGATCGCGCCGCCGGGGGCGGGGGAGGCGCTTTTTGTGCACAAGGCGCCGCCCCGGCCGGGGGCGGATTCGGCCGCGGGCAGGTAGGCGGCCGCGGCTCTCGGGGCGCACACCCCGCCCGACAAAATTGTTTCCCCCCCTCGTCTCTTCCCTATATTACAGACCTATGGCGCTCTATGTTTTCTCGGACGCCCACCTCGGCTCCGGCGCGGCCGAGCATGAGAACCGCAAGGTGGCGCAGATCGCCCGGCTCTTCGAGCTGGTCCGGGCCGACGGCGACCGGCTGGTGATTCTCGGCGACCTGTTCGATTTCTGGTTTGAATACCGCCACGCGATTCCAAAGGACCACCACCAGGTGTTGTTCCTGCTGACCGACCTGGTCCGCCGGGGAATCGCGGTCGACTATGTGAGCGGGAACCATGACTTCTGGATGGACGATTTCTTCGCAACTCACATCGGGGTGACCGTTCACCGGGACCACCTCGACATGGCTTACGGCGGCCGGCGGCTGCACCTGATTCACGGCGATGGCCTCGCGCCGGCGGACCGCGGGTACCGGCTCCTCAAGCGCATTCTGCGCCACCGGTTCAACATCTGGCTGTACCGCAAGCTCCCCCCCGACTGGGCCATCCCGCTGGCCAAGAAAGTCTCGGGATCCTCGCGCGAGTACACCTCGCGGCGGGACCACACGTTCGCGAAGGATTACCAGGCGTACGCGGCCCAGCGGATCAAAGCCGGGTTCGACGTGGTCGTGATCGGCCACCTGCATATCCCGGTGTGCACGGCGCTCGGAGGGGGAATCTATGTCAACACGGGGGATTTCATCCACCATTTCACGTATGCGAAGATCGCGGACGGGGCGGTCACGCTCGAGCGGCTGGCGTAGGGCGCGCCGCGCAACCGCCGCGCCCAACGGCCCCCGCTTCGGCGGCGAGGCGGCCTTGACGCGGCTACTCTTTGCCGAGTTCTTTGCGGACGGCGCTGACGAGGCCGCCCTGCTCGACGATCCGGGCGACGCGTTCGGCATACTTGCCGAACGGAAATTCCTGTTCGCCGCGGAGGACGGTTCCTTTGCGCAGGTTCACGGAGATGCGGTCGCCCTCGCTCAGCTGCCCGCGGAGGTCGGCGGTGACGAGGGCGAGACCGGCGTTGACGGCGGGGCGGAAGAACTCGCGGGGGAAGCTGCGGGCGATGACGCAGCGGACGCCGGCGGCGAGCAGGGCGCTCGCGGCGAGCGCCGGTTCGGGTCCGCCGCCGAAGCTGTCGCCGGCAATGAGAATCGCTTCCGCCGGGAGCTTCTTGTCCGCCAGCGCGGGGCATTCCCGGAAGATGCTCTTGACGATGTCGGCCCGTTTGCCCCCCCGGCACGGGGCCGGACAGATGTGGTCGGTGGTGATGTTGTCGCCCGCGACGACGACGGTCCCGGTGATTTCTCTCATGGCAGCCTCGCTTACCGCGCGCACGCGCTCGCCGCGTGTCTTTTCAGTTGCAGTTCCCGCTCGAACGGGTGCCCGGCCTGCCACCCGGTGCGGCCCTCGGCCCGGTAGCGTTCGAGGCGGCGGATCGTGATCTCGGCGAAAATCGGATCGATGTCGAAAGTCACACAGGAGCGCCCGAGGCGCTCGCAGGCCACCAGGGTGGTGCCGGCGTGGGAAAAGAAATCGGCGACCAGCTCGCCGGGGCGCGACGAGGCGAGAACGATGCGCTCGATCGCCGCCAGCGGCTTCTGGGCGTAGCAGCCGTTCACGTTCTCCTCCCGGCGGTAGAACACCTGCTGGATGTCGACCCAGACGTTGCCGGGCCGGATCGTCTCCCCTCTCCCCCGCTCGGTGTTCTCAGTGCGTTTTCCGCCGACGGTTTTGTAGTACCCCCGGAGCGTCTTGGGAATCCCGGTGTACTGGACGGAAAAGGGCGGCTCTCCCTTGACGTAGTAGAGCAGTTCCTGCCGCACCGCCATCCAGTTGCGCTGGGTGCCGTAGCCGCGCTGGTTGCGCATGGTGATGAGCGAGCGCGAGGCGAATCCGGTCGCCGCCATCATGGCCATCACCTGCGGGAGCGGCTGGAAGTGCCGGTCCTGGTCGGCGCCCAGCCAGATGTAGAGGGCGGCGGCGTCGGCCAGGATCGCATCGGTGTTGTCGACCCAGGCACGGCACCAGTTCGCGTAGGCCTCGGGCGGCAGTTTCTGTCCCATGACGAGGTTGTACGGCGGGTCCTGCACCGCCAGCGTCGCGCGGCGCGCGCCGAAGAGGCGGCGCACAAAGGCGCGGTCGGCCGCATCGCCGCAGGCCACCGTATGCCGTCCCTCCGGGTCGCACCAGACCTCTCCCAGGCGCAAACGGCAGTACGGCAGCAGCGCCGGGCGCACCGGGCTGACTGCCGAATCGAGGCGGGCCAGCAGACGGTAATGCATGCGGGGATGATGGGAGGGTCGGGTGGGAGCGGCAACTAAAACATCGCCCGCCGGCGCGGTCGATAACAGCGGGGGCGGAGCGCGGAGAAAGACGCCGCTAACCATCTAAACGACAGCAGCTTGTGAAAATGTTGATATTCCCCGGGGCGGGGCTTGGCAGTGTGGGTAATTTTGTTTATTCTACACCATCATGGAAGACAATGCGATATGGGCCCCCTGGCGCGCCGGGTTCGTGCTCGGCAAGAAAGAGGACGGTTGCGTCTTCTGTAACCGCATCGCGCACGACCGCGACTCGGTCGAGAACCTCATCGTCTTCCGCGCCCGACTCAATGTCGTCATCCTCAACAAGTATCCCTACAATCCCGGCCATGCGCTGATCGTCCCGATCCGCCACCTGGGCGGGCTCGACGAGCTGACGGTCGACGAGGCCAACGAGTTTTTCCAGTTGACGCGCGACGCGGTGCGCCTGATGGAGCGGGCGTACCAACCGCAGTCGTTCAATTTGGGAATGAATCTCGGGCGGGAATCGGGGGCGGGAATCCCAGGGCACGTTCACATGCACATTGTCCCGCGGTGGGTGGGGGACACGAATTTCATGCCGGTGATCGGCCGGACCAAAGTGCAGTCGGTGCCGCTCGACGCCGTGTACGAGCGGCTTCGGAACGAATTTGTCGAGGAGTTCGGAAGCTGATGGCGCGGCGGCGCAAGATCCCGACCAAGGGGGAGCTTCTGCAGCTGCAGAAGCTGTACAAGACCGACGAGAAGATCGGCGAGCGTCTCGGCGGCGTGCCCGCCTACCTCGTGGCCTACTGGCGGCGGAAGAAGAATGTCGCCAAGCATTCGGTGCCGAAATTTTCAGAGGCGGAGGTCCGGAACCTGTGGGAGCGGTTCGGGGATGACGACCGGTGCGGGCTGGAGCTGGGGATATCGAAGGCGGCGTTCTACAACTGGCGGCGGCGGTACGGGATTCGGGAGAAGCCGCCGTTTCTGAAGCTCGAGCAGCTCGAACTCAACCTTCCCGGCCTCAAGCAACGCGGCCACGCGGTCAGTTTGCTCGGCAAGCAGTCGGCGGCGCAGAAGATCATCGCCATGGCGGCGGAGCGGGAGAAAGTGGAGGTCGGCGAACTGGTCGTGGTGCAGCCGGATGTGACGATCGCGCACCAGGACGCCGCGGCGGTGGTGCGCGCTTTCAAGGAGATCGGGACCGAATACGTGTGGAACCCGGCCCGGATTTCAGTCGCCCTGGCCCGGTGCAACGACAGCGACGGCTGCGTGTCGGCCGCCGACCACCGGCTCGTCCGCGAATTCGTCCGGCGCCAGGGGATCCCGAAATTCTACGATGTTTACGAGGGCGGCTGCCACCAGCTGGTGGTCGAGGACGGTCTGGTGGCGCCGGGCCAGTTGGTACTCGGCAGCGACGTCTACGCCACGAGTTACGGGGCGCTGTCGGCGTTCGCGGCGGCGATTTCGCCGGCCGAAATGGCGACCGTCTGGGCCACCGGGCGGATCTGGCTGCGCGTCCCCCCCACCATCCGTATCGACGTCACCGGCCGCCGCGCGCGCGGCGTCTACACCCGCGACGTCATCCTCTACCTGCTCAAGCGGCTCGGTCCGCAGCGGGCCGACTACGCGGCGATCGAGTACCAGGGACCGGCCGTCTCGCACATGAGCATCAGCGAGCGGGTCACGCTCTGCAACGCCTCCGCCGACCTGGGCGCAAAGGCGGCGATCTGCCCGTTCGAGGCCGTGACGCGACGATATCTCAACGCGCGCGGCGGCGGGCGCTACCAGGCGATGCTCTCCGACAAGGACGCCGAATATGTCGAAATGTTTCAGATCAACATCGACCAGCTCACGCCCCAGATCGCCGGGCCGAACAGCGCCGCCGAAATCCACGCCGCGCGGGAGCTCGACGGACTCTCGGTGCAGATGGTGGTGATCGGGGGCGGTACGAACGGCCGCTTCGACGATCTCCGCGTGGCCGCGGATATCCTCAAGGGCAAACAGGTGCACCAGGACTGCCGGGTGCTGGTGGTCCCGGCCTCCCGCTCGGTGTACCTGGAGGCGCTCAAGAAAGGATTGATCCGCGTGTTTGCCGAGGCGGGGGCGGCGGTCACGGATCCTTCGGCGGGGCTGAACGCCGCGCGGCTGCCGGAACAGGTTGCGCCGGGGGAACGATGCCTGGCCAGCACCAACACCTCGTTGTTCCCCCGGGCGGCCGAGCTCGGCGCGGAGCTGTACTTGTGCTCGCCGGCGACCGCGGCCGCGTCGGCCTTGAACGCCCGGATCACCGACCCAACGCCGTACGTGCGGTAGGGGGGGCAGGAAGAACCCGGCTTCAGGCGACGAGGATCTTTCTCAGCGCCGCCAGCAGGCGCTCGATCTTGAGGGGGTCCGAGGAACAGCCCATCAGTCCGATGCGCCAGATTTTTCCGGCCAATTCGCCCATGCCGGCGCCGATCTCGATGTTGAACTCCTCAAGGAGCCGCCGCCGCACCGCGGCTTCATCGACACCGGTCGGCACGCGCACCGCGTTGAGCTGCGGCAGCCGGGCGCTCTCGTCGACCAGAAACTCCAACCCCAGCGACTCCAGGCCGGTTTTCAGGAGCCGGTGGTTGTCGCGGTGGCGATGCCAACTGTTCTCGAGACCTTCGCTGCGGAGCCGCTCCAGCGCGGCGTAGAGGGCGTAGATCGAGTTGACCGGGGCGGTGTGATGGTAGGTGCGTTTCGCCCCGCCCGACCAGTACTGCGCCAGGAGAGTGAGGTCGGAGAACCAGCCGGCCACCGGGGTCCGGCGCCGCCGCACCCGGTCGAGGGCGCGTTCGCTGAGACTGAGCGGCGCGAGGCCCGGCACGCAGGAGAGACACTTCTGCGAGCCGGAATAGACGGCGTCGATCTGCCAGTCATCGACATAGAGCGGCGTCCCGGCAAGCGACGTGACGGCATCGACGAGGGCCAGGTACCCGTGCCGGCGGGCCAGCTCGGCGAGCGTTTTCGCATCCGACTGCGCGCCGGTCGACGTCTCGGCATGGACGAAGGCGAGAATTCCGGCTCCGGGGTTCTTCTTCAGAGCGTCTTCGACTTTCGCCGGATCGACCGGCCGGCCCCATTCGTCGTTCACCGCGACCGGGCGCCCGCCGATCCGGTCGACAATGTCGCGCATGCGGCTGCCGAAGTAGCCGTTGACGCACACGACCGCGGTGTCGCCCGGCTCGATGAGATTCGCCAGGCAGGTCTCCATACCGGCCGAGCCGGGACCGGACAGCGCAATGGTCAGTTCGTTGTCGGTCCGAAAAGCGTAGCGGAGCAGTTCCCTCGTCCGGTCCATCAGGTCGATAAACCAGGGGTCGAGGTGGCCGACCGTCGGGCGGGCGAGGGCCGCGAGCACTTCCGGATACGGGTCCGAGGGGCCGGGGCCCAGGAGCGTGCGGACCGGCGGTTCGAGGGGCAGGGGATTCATGAGGTCGGGTCTCCGGGACTAAGTCTTCGTTCGTCCTCGACGCTCGCACGGGGGCGGCGATCGCCGATGCGCGATGGTGAAATGCCGCCGGGTCCGCCGCACCTCCGGAAAAGAGCCGGGTTTATATCCAAACCCGGCTCGGAGTACGCGGCGGGACGGCTCTGGATTGCAGCCTCAGCCGCTCCGCTTCCATTCTTTCCAGACGTTGCCGACGAGACTCGGGCCGACTTTGAGCACGGCGCGTCCCGGCTCCCACTCGGCCGGCGTCACCTCCGCGCCTTTGGTCTTGCGAACGTGCTGGAACGCCCGGACCTGGCGGAGCGTCTCCTTGATGTTGCGGCCGACCGGGGGGGTCATGATCTCAAACGCCTGCACGACACCGTCGGGGTCAATGAGGAACCGTCCGCGGACATTGACGCCCAGGTTCTCATCGTAGACGCCGTACAGACGGCCGACCTGGCCCGCCTGGTCCGAGATCATCGGGAACGGAATCCCGCCGTCGACCATTTTCGAGAGCTCCTGCTCGTCCCAGACTTTGTGAACGAATTGGGAGTCGACCGAAACCGAAAAGACGTGGACATCGAGACCCTGCAACTCAGGGTACGTGGCGGCGACCGTCGCCAGTTCGGTCGGTCAGACGAAGGTGAAGTCGCCTGGGTAGAAACAGAGCATCACCCAGTGTCCGAGGGAATCGGACAGCTTCACGGTCGTGAATTTTCCTTTGTGATAGGCCGGCGCTTCGAAATCAGGCGCCTTCCGTCCAACCTGGACTGCCATCGTGGATACCTCCTGTCGGGGCTGTTGTTCGGGGGCGGCCGGCGCGACAGCATCCTGTCCGACCGCACGTCCGGTGGGTCGCGCACAACCCAAAGGTTCCGCCATGTCAACCTCCTTTTCGCGGGGCCCGTTGCCCGCGCATTCGAGGCCAAGATACGGAAGAGCGCGCGGCCGGTCAAGCCGGCGGGCGCAGGTGTGCCCGCCTCAAGCGGCGCTCAGGGCCGAAGCTGCACCGAAAGCGCCGCCACCGCCGCCTCCTCGCCCAGCGGGAGCCAGTCGAGAAAGCGATCGGACTGGAGATCGTAGACGAGCAACTGGCGTCCCTCGGGGGCATCAAGGGCCACCATTTTGCGGCCATCCGGGGTGACGACCGCCTGGCCGACGGGGAAAGCGGCCGGGGTGGAGTCGTTGACGAAGCGCCGCGTCCGAACTTCCCGCACCGGCCGGTTGGCCGCGAGGTCGAAGATTTTGAAGGACGACGACCCCTCCGGGCCGCCCTCGCGGCCGGAGTTGGTGTAGACAAGCCAGGGCCAGCCGGGCGCCCCGGCCACAATGCCGTCGCCGGGAAAAATGAACTCGGAGTACAACTCCGCGCCGGAGAGGAGGTCGACGACGGCCACGCGGTCGAGGAGGTCCTGCATCCTGATTCGCACAAACAGCCGCTCGCCATCGGGGTCGGACCAGACCTGGGTCGGAAAACCGTCGGAAAACTTAATCCGCTCCGCCATCGCGCCCTCCGGGCTGAAACGGATGATGCGGATCGACCGGCTCTCCGGGGAATCGACGCAGTACAGCGCCCGGGAATCATGGGTGAACCCGGCCACCCGGACAGCGCCGGTATCGACATGGATCGGCCGGTGGTCGGCGGCAGCCAGAACCACTACGGAGTCCCCCACCACGGCCACCAGGCGGCCATCGGGCGAGACCGCCACCGGCCCGCCGGGTCGGTACGGCAGCTCCGCAATGGTCTGGAGAGTGCGCGCCGAGAGGACGGCGACGAGGGAATCGGCCGCCAGATACAACCGCCCGCCATCGGCCGACACAGTCACCCCCCACCGCGGGGCCTGCGCCAGCGACATTGTGTCGATGGTGCCGCTGCCCGTGTGGTACACATAGAGTGTTCGGGGGACATGACGGTCCCAGAAGTAGGCCGGGTAGTCGGCCGGCGGCGCCGATGTCAGCGCATCGGCCGTTAATTCGAATAGCCCTAAACTAACGCCGCCGGCGAGGGCGACCGCGACAAGCAGCGCTCGGAACCCAACTTTCATCTCCACCTCCATCAAATTCCGCCGTGATGTTAGCCAGGGTATGCGTCAGATAATGACACAATGGTCTGCGATACCGATTCCATAGGGGACTCAAGCAGGGAAATGACTGAAAAAAGTGGTGTCATGGGCGATTGCATATGAACTTCTCGGCCTTCCCGGCTGTTGAGATACGGCAAAGCGGACAGAAACGGTTTTCCCACGAATAGTGAAAGAATGGAGATTAGTTCATGACTACCCACACCGCTCAGCGCACGGTGCAGACCGGCGGCGGGCCGCTGCCCTTGGCCGGCCGTGAGCTCAAGCCGGGCGACCCGGCTCCGATGAACGCGACGCTCATCCGCACCGACATGACCCCGGCCCCGCTGACCGAACACCGGGGCGTGCCGCGCTTGTACTCCGTCACGCCGTCGCTCGACACCTCCGTGTGCAACAAGCAGACGGTGATGTTCAACCGGAAGCTGGCTGAGATCGGCGGCGAATTCCAGGCGTTTGCGATCTCGGTCGATCTGCCGGCGGCCCAGAAGCGGTTCGTGGAGGAATACAAGGTTGACCGCCTCACCCCCCTGTCGGACTACCGCCACGTAGCCTTCGGCGAGCAGTTCGGCGTGCTGATCCCGGATATCCGGCTGCTGGCCCGCTCGGTGTTTGTGGTGGACCGGCATGACCGGGTAACGTACGTCCAGGTCACCGAGGCTGTCGGGACGGAGCCGGACTACGACCGCGCGATTGCCGCGCTGAAAGAGGCGATGAAGCGCTAGCGGAACGGATGTCGATTCTCCCTTGGCGGCGCTGATCGGTTTCCCGGTCGGCGCCGTTTCCTTTTTAGTTGCCGGGGCCGGCGGGCGGGGGCCATACTGCGGCCTAGCCACAAACCGGAGTCAGCGCGTATGGCCGAAAAGAAAATCATTCCGGCGGATCCGAACTTTATCGGACGCCATACCTACCTTCGTCCCGAAACCTCCGTGGACATCGAGAACATCTGGCACTGGCGGCAGCTCAGCGGTCTGTCCTCGCTCAGCTCGCGCCCCATGCTCTTCCTCACCCCCGCCGAGGCGGCGGAGCGGATGAAGGCCAAGCCGAGAGATCCCTGGGACCAGCGGTTCGCGATCGTGCGCAAGGAGGACGGCCAACTGGTCGGGGCGATCAACATGTTCGACTACAACCCGCTCAACCGGTCGATCGAGCTGGGCATCATCATCGACCCGGACGAACGGGAGAAGGGGTACGCCTCGGATGCGATGGGCGTGCTCTGCCGCTACCTGTTCAAATTCCGCGGGCTGAACAAGGTGCATGCCCAGACGGCGGAATTCAACAAGGGGGCGATCCGGCTGCTCGGGAAGCTCGGGTTCAAGCGGGACGGGGTGCTGCGCGACCACTACTATCACGCCGGCGAGTTTCACGCGGGGTACATCTACTCCCTGCTGGCGTTTGAACTGGACTAGTCCGCAGGCGGCGGGCGCCTGCTCCGCCGCTACGGTTGAGTCGGTTCGGGGGATGCGGGGGGCGCAGCGGGCGGTTCGGGCGGAGGCGGGGCGGAGTCGCGCGGCGGGAGCGGCGGGGGCTGGAGCGGCTCGGATTTCTTGCCTGTCCGCAGGGCGTTCACAGCCTGGTTGAGTTTCAGCACTTCCTCGCGCGCTTTCTGCGCGAAATCGCTGCCGCTGGAGGCATAGAGGACGGAGCGGGAGACGTTGATGACCGCGGGTTTCTGGAAGTTGTCGGTGCCGTTGACGGCTGCCAGTTCCACCGAGCCCCCCTGCGCGCCGACGCCGGGGATGAGGATCGGCATGTCGCCGGCGGCGCGGCGGATTTCCGCGAGCTGTTCGGGGAGAGTGGCCCCGACGACGAGGCCACAGTTGCGGCTCTTGTTCCAGTACTCGACCTTCTCGGCGACAATCCGGTAGAGGGGCTTGCCGTCGATCTCCAGCATCTGGAAGTCGCGGGCGCCGGTGTTGGAGGTCAGGCAGAGGATGAAGGCGCCTTTGTCTTTGCGCTCGATGAAGGGTCGGAGGGAATCGTACCCCATGTAGGGATTGAGGGTGACCCAGTCGGCGTTATAGCGGTCGTAGAGGGCCTGGGCGTAGTGGGTGGCGGTGTTGCCGATATCGCCGCGCTTGGCGTCGAGAATCACCGGGATTCCCTCGGGGATGCGGTGCATGATCTGCATGAGTAGCGAGACGCCCTCGCCGCCGAGCGATTCGTAGAAGGCGATGTTGGGTTTGTAGGCGCACACGCAGTCGGCGGTCACTTCGAAGATGCGCATGGTGAAATCGAACATAGTCTTGGCCGACTTGCTGTACTCCGGCGGCATCTTCTTCGGGTCCAAGTCGAGCCCGAGGCACACCAGCGAGCGGTTCTTGCTCTGGGCTTTGAGCAGCTTGTCAAGGGCCGTCATCAGTATTTCCTCACCTTTCCCCTCAGTTCATCGATGGAAGAGAGACTCTTGCGCTCCAGGTAGGACGACAGGTCGTCGACGATCCGGAGCGGTGTGTCCGGCTGCACGAAGAGCGCCGTGCCCACCTGGACGGCGACGGCGCCGCAGAGGATGAATTCGACGGCGTCAGCCGCGGTGGCGATGCCGCCGATGGCGATGATCGGCAGCGGGCAGGCGTTGTACACCGCGTCGACCATGGCCAGCGCGACCGGCTTGATGGCCGGTCCGGTCAGCCCCCCCCGGTTGTTGGTCAGGCGGGGACGCCAGGTCTCGATATCGACGGCGGTGCCGATCAGCGAATTGATCAGCGAGAGTGCGTCGGCTCCCCCCTGGGCGGCCGCTTGGGCCAGGGGCACGATGCTCGTCACGTTCGGCGAGAGCTTCACAACGAGCGGGCGCGGAAAGACCCTCTTCACGGCGGTGACGGTCTGTTCGGTCAGGCGCGGGTTGCTGCCGATTTCGATGCCCCCTTCGCTCACGTTGGGGCAGCTGATATTCAGTTCGATCATGTCGACCCGGGGGACATCGGCCAACCGGGCGCAGACCTCGACATACTCCTCGAGCGTGGACCCGGCGACATTGACGATGATCCGGGTGTCCTGCTGCTGGAGAAACGGGATTTTTTCGGCGATGAAGCGGTCGATGCCGACGTTGGCCAGGCCGATGGCGTTGAGCATGCCGGAGGCCGTTTCGGCGGTGCGGGGCGGTTTGTGACCGAGCCGGGGGGCGCGCGTGATCGACTTGGTGACGAGGGCGCCGAGGCGACAGAGGGGGTAGAGCCGCGCGAGTTCCTCGCCGTAGCCGCAGCACCCGGAGGCGGTCATGACGGGGTTGGCGAATTCGACGCCGGCGATTGTGACGCGCAGGTCGGGTTTCACAGGGCGATCTCCCCGATGTCGAAGACCGGCCCCTCGAGGCACACGCGGGCGTGCTCGCCGTTGGTGCGCGGGACGACGCAGCCGAGGCAGACGCCGATTCCGCAGGGCATGGGGGCCTCGAGCGACAGCTCGCCGCGGAGGCGGCGGGCGATCCCGAGGTCGTTGACCGCCTTGAGCATCGGCTCCGGTCCGCAGCCGTACACGAACAGCCCGGCGGCGCCTCGCTCGCGGATCAGATCCTCCAGCGGCTCCGTCACCAGACCCCGGCGGCCGAGGGAACCGTCCTCGGTGGTCGGGTGGAAACGGACGCCAAGGGCGCGGATCCGGTCGCGGCAGAGGATGTCACCGGTCGAGCGGCCGCCGTAGAGAAATTCGATTCGCGCCGGGTCCCACCCGCCCTGCACCAGCCACTCGGCGAGGAACAGCAGGGGGGGAAAGCCGACTCCGCCGGCCACCATCACAACGGTGCTGCCGTCATCGGGCGGGCGGAACGGTTTGCCGAGCGGACCGAGGAGGTTGACCGGGTCGCCGTCGTGCAGCGCGCTCATCAGGCGCGTGCCGCGGCCGAGGACTTTGAAGATGATGTCGATCTCGCCCCGGTCGCCGTTGACGCCCGCGACCGACATGGGGCGGCGAAAGAAGACTTCGCTGCCGGGGAGCCGAACATGGAGGAACTGGCCGGGGCGGCACTCGCCGGCGCGGGGATAGCCCGCCAGAGTCAGCGCGAAGTAGCCGTGGGAGAGGTCGTGTTTGTAGAGAACGTGCGTGTCGACACACGTGGCTTGCATCATCTCAGGTGACTCGGCAAATTGACCGTAAACACATACAGAAACCAGCGGTCGAGCAGCTCCGGCCGGATGAGGCGCATGTCGAACACGGTCGACTCAACGGTTTCCTTGGCGCGAATGTTGATCTCCTGAACATCCGCGAATGTCTTCGGGATAGCTTGCTGAACTTCTCCGGAAAAATCAAGTCGGATTTGAAAGTGGAGCTGTCCTTCCCACCGCGACACATAGGCCTCGCTGGGGTAGACGAACTCCTTGCGGGTCTCGATGATGCCGACGTTGGGGGGGATGTCGACGCAGCGGGAGCCGTCAGGGGCCGTGATAATGGCCAGGTACTTGTCGTCCATGCTGACCGTATCCGACGATTCCCCCTCGGCCATCGTGTCGATGGCGGAGCTGTCGGTGATGTTGAAGCGGCTGCCGGTGATCGTGTCGGCCGGCTGGGCTTTCGGGAGGGTTCGGATAGGCTGGCCGGTGAGTTTGCTTCGGGCGGCCTGGCCCCATTCGGTGCTCGGAAACGAGTCGGCGATGGCCTGGTAGGCCCAGAGGATCGACGAGTCCCCCGGACTCCGGTACGTCTCGGTGAGCCAGATCCCCGCGAACTTGGCCTGGAGGTAGAATTTGGACTCGGGGAAGCGTTCGGTCACGACCTGATAGTTGGCTAGGGCGGAGTCGATGTTTTCGTCGTCGACGGCGAAATTCTCGGCTCGCCGAATGTACCACTCGGCATAACCGGTGTCGGCCTCGGTGCCGGCCAGTCCGAGCAGGCCAAGCGCCTCCGGTACGAAATCCGAATGGGGGTAGCGCCCGAGCATCTCGCGGATGATCGAATCCCCCCGGGCCGAGTCCGGCCCGCTCTGCCAGGCCATTTGGGCCAGGGCGATCATCGCTTTCGGCGCATCGTAGGCGGTCGGGAATGAGTCCACCAGGTACTGCATTTCGGCCATGGCCGAATCCGGCTTGGACAACTGGTACCAGTACAACTCGGCGAGCTGGTACTGGGTGTAGGCGGCGTCGTCGATCTGCGCCTGGGTGGTGGTCGAATCGAGCTTGACGGTGCGGGCGAAGGTCTCCAGTTTGCCGATGTTCGAGGAGAGCTGCAGGGCCTCCTGTCCCCACGAGGAACCCCGGCTGGCGGCCGCCGCCGCGTCATAAAACTCCTTGGCTTTCGCCAGATCGTCGTAATCGTACTGGTAGATCAGACCGAGCGCCAGGTTGGCCTGGGCCTTGTGGTCCCGGTTGGCCGCCTCATCGGACACCAGCCGGTACATCTCCTCGGCTTTGATGAGGTTCCCCTGCCACTCGTAACCGTCGGCCATGGCCAGCCGGAGCGACGACAGGGAGTCAAAGTAGAGATTGTCTTTAGCCAGCGTGCTTAGGTAGTCCTGGCCGACGTCGATCCGCTGCAGGCGGAAAGCGGCCTGGGCGGCGCTGAACATGGCGTGGTAGCGCTCAGGCGGGGCCGGGTCCATACCGAGCACCTGGAGGTAGGCCGCGAGGGCGTCGTTATAGCGGAACTGCGCCATGAGGCCGTCGGCGATGTACCGCTGGGCCACGCGCTTGTCGATATCGGCGCCGAGGGAGTCGCGGATCGCCAGGAAGTACCGGTTGGCGAGCTGGTACCGTCCCTGCTCGAACTGGTACTTGCCGAGCGCCATAGCTGCTTCCGCCTTGAACGAGCGGTCGAGGTCGCTCTCGAAGAGCTCGGCGAACAGGTCCATGGCTTCGGCTACCGCGTCCTGCCTGAGCATGGCCTTGGCCAGGTACAGCTTGGAGTCGCGGGCGTACTGGCCGTCGGGGTAGTTGGCGAGGATTTCGCGGAACCGGCGCTCCGCCTTGGCGAACTGGTTCGTGTAGTAGTAGGACACGCCGAGCACGAACACGGCATCGTCGTAGTACTTCGAGTTAGGGTGATTCTCGACCACTTTCAGGGACTTTTCGATCGCGGTCTGGTAGTCGCCGGTGAGGATCCGCTCGGGCTGACCCGGCTTGGTGTTGCGGCGCTCGCTCTCGGCCTGGTTGAAGGCGCGCTTGGCGTTGTAGAACGTGTTGTAGTAAGCGCCACACCCGGCGGCGAGCAGCAGGAGCACCGGGACGACGACTCGGGCTATCATGGTGCGGAAGTGGTCCATTGTGTGAATCACGCTTGTTTCGGCGCGCCTTGCACCGCGCCCCTTATACAGCCGGGCGGAATAACCGGTTCAGCGCCGCCGCTCAGGCGCGGGCGGTCCGAAAAGCCTCCACCAGGCGGGGGAGGAACTCTCCCGAGGCGGCCGACACGTGCAGGTCGGCCAGGTGCGACAGGGGAGTCCGCTCCGGGTTGACCTCGATGAGAGCCGCGCCGCCGTGTTTGGCCTCCACCGGCAGCAGAGCGGCCGGTTGGACGATCGCCGAGGTCCCCACCGAGAAGAAGACGTCGGCGCGGGCCGATTCTGCAAACGCCCGCTCGATCACGGCTTCGGGAAGCATCTCTCCGAACCAGACGACGTCGGGGCGGATTTTACCCCCGCACCGCGGGCAGGCCGGGATGGCTTCCGGGTCGATGTCGGCGCTGTCGGCGTGGGGTTCCGCGCAGTCCAGGCACTTGTTTCGCCGGATATTGCCGTGGAGTTCAAGCACCTCGCGGGAGCCTGCCTGACGGTGGAGGCCGTCGACATTCTGGGTCACGAGCACGAAAGAATCGAACAGCTCCTGCATGTCGGCGAGGGCGAAGTGGCCCGGGTTCGGCTGGACGCTGCCCAGGACGGTCCGGCGCCAGTTGTACCATTCCCACACGATGGCGGGGTTGGCCAGGAAGGCCTCCATGGTCGCGAGCTCTTCGGGGCGAAATTTCCCCCACAGCCCCTCTTTGCCGCGAAAGGTCGGCACCCCCGACTCGGCCGAGATGCCCGCTCCGGTGAGCACGACACACCGTCGGCTCCCGCGCATGATCCTGACGATTTCGTCAATCACCACGGGAAGATACGGTTCGGGGGCGGAAAATCAAACGGAATAAGGGGCCGGGCGGGGTCAGTCCAGCCGGGGGCGGTGCGCCGAAGCCTCCGCGAGCCCCCCCGCCGCCAGGCGCAGCGACAAGACGGTCGGCTGCTCAGTCAGGCGGAGCCGGTACACCGCCACGACCGTGGTCCCCTGGTACACGCGCTCGAATCCCTGCTCCGACTGGGAAACGGTCCAGATCGGCAGACGCCAGATCTCGCAGGGCCGGTCGGAGACGATCCCCACCTGGAGGCGGCGGCAGCCGTCGGCGAGCAGGACCGTGCGCACCTCCCGATGGACGGCGGCGCCGTCGAGATAGCTGTCCGGCAGCCGCACGCCATCGATGAGGACATAGCGGTCCTCGGCGTGCCCGGCCTGGAAGGTCCAGTTGTTTTCGATTCCGAAGACCACCTCGGCGGACCGCCCGGCCCCGCAGCGGAGGGTGTAGTCGACGGCGATATCTTCCTGCGTCTCCGAGAAGACGAACCGTTTGGCCAGCCGCAACGGGATGACGCCGTCAGGTCGCCACAGGTGCCCGTCGCGGGCGAACGCCACGCTCCGGTCCGCGGGATCGAGGGCGATGTCGAACGGTTCGATGATGAAGTCCCCCTCCTCGCCGAACCGGTTGGAGCGGAAGCGGTCGAAATCGACGTCGGCGGTGAAGAAGTGGTCGATGAAGCACCGTTTGAGGTACCAGTCTTCGGTGAGGAGGGCGTTGAGGCCCGGTTCCCGGGCGAGGATCCGGTCGTGGATGGAGCGGGTGCGATGCCCGGCGCCGCCGAGGGGGGCCTCGTCAACCCGGAGGTGGTAGGCCTCGCGGCGGCGGGTCAAGGTGTCGGTGACGTCGAAATCGTGGCGCCGCAGGGCGAGCTGGACGAGCGTCGCGCCGCGCCGCGGGCGGAAGACGGCGGTGAAGGCGCCGGTTTCGACAACCACGTCATCGCAGCCGTCGGCGTCATAGTCCCGCCGTTCCATGCGCACGCCCGAGGCTCCCTCCCGTTCGGCCGCCATGCGGTCGGCGGCGATGAGAGCGGCGTGGACCGCCTGGCGGATGTGCGGCAGGTAGAGCCCGCCGAACACACCGTGCCAGTAGGGGCAGTTGCACTGCCCGGCGTAGAGGCGGTCGCGCGCCGCCGCGAGCGCGGGGATCAGGTCGGGGCGCTCCTTTTCGAGACGGGCGAGGCGGGCGGAAACGGCGAGCATGCGCTTGTGGAGGAGGTTGGCCTCTTCGTACTTGGTGAGAAAGCCGCGCCAGTGGCCGCCAGCGACGAACGGCTCGACGCGGTCGAATTCGCCGGCCGCGGCGAGGCGCTTGTCGAACTGCTCGAGAGCCAGCCCGGCAGCCACCGGCAGCGCCCAGCGGTCCATTTCGGCGTACGATCCGCTGGGCAGGTAAACGCGGCCGACCGGCGCCAGCCGCGCCGCCGCCCCGAGCGGCACCACCTCGAGCCAGTCGCGGTTCTTCTCCAGGGCCTCGAAAAAGTTCTGGATCCAACCGTTGGCGTAGCAGTGCTCAAACGTCTGAGGCCAGGCGCCGAACTTCTCGCCGTCATCGGCATACACGGCGACCCCGCTCGGGTTGCGGTCGGCCGCCCGTTTAAGGCAGTCGACGATCTCCTCGGGCTTGCCGAACGGCACGAGATAGCGGAGGCGCTTGCGGATCGGCAGGAGCACGAGCGCGTACCCCTCGTGCTCGGTCACGTAGGGTCCGTGAAGATCGGCCGGGTCGAGACCGGCGCGAAGGAAGTGGGTATCGTCGATGGCCAGAAACCGCACGCCCGCCCGGGCGAGCGGGCGCGGCAGGTGCGGTTCCCAGACCCGCTCGGCCAGCCAGAAGCCGGCCGGCCGGGTCTCGAAATGCTCCTCGAGGTAGTCGGTCAAAAGTTCGATCTGTCCGCGGATGTCCCGTTCGGGGATGGCGGCGAGGATGGGTTCGTAGAAGCCGCCGGTCAGCAGTTCCACCTGCCCGCGGTCGACGAGGTCGCCGACGAGGCGGAAGAACTCGGGGTGGGCCCGCTTCTGCCACTGCCAGAGGATGCCCGACTGGTGGAGCGAGAGCCGGATGTGGGGGCTGCGCGCGACGGCTTCGAGAAAGGGCAGGTAGGCCTTGCGGTGCGCCTCGTCGAAGACGGCCTGGAAGTTGCCGATCGGCTGGTGATTGTGGATGCCGAGGGCCAGCTTAAAGGTGCCCATCCCGTCTAGAATATCTCCACTTTCAGATCGAGATACTTGCGCGGATTCGCCCGGATGTCTTTGACCAGATCATCGATGTTGTCGGCCGTCGAGCGCAGATCGTCGTACAGGCGGCGGTCCTGCAGGAGCAGCTGCGCGGTGCCGTCGGGATTGTTGAGCATGTCGGCGAACTGGCGGGCCGCGCCGGCCAGGGTGTCGAGCCGGTAGGTGAACTCCTCGAGGCGCGCGGAGGTGCGGTTGACGGTGGCCAGGGTCGAGTCCACCTGATCGGCGTTGCGGGTGACGAGCTCATTGAGGCGGCCCGCGGCGCTCTGGAAGTTGCGGATAGCCGAATTGAGGCCGCTCTGGTTGGCGTCGAGAAATTCGGCCATCGATCCGGAGACGTCCTCCAGATTGCGGACCGTCTGATTGAGCGCCTCCAGGGTCGAGTCGGAGCCGAGGTTGCGGCGGAACGACCCGACGAGGTTGCGCACCTCGATCACCATCTCCCCCAGCTCTCCCATGACTTCCGGCAGCCCGGTATCGTATTCGCCGACCGCCACGGAATCGAAGTCGAAGGGCGCGCCCTCTTTCCCCGGCGTGATCGCGATGAACCGCTCGCCCATAACGCCCATGTTGCGGATAATGAAGCGGGCGTCGCGGTGGAGGACGACGTCGCGATAGAGCAGGATCTTCACGAGCACACCGTCGTCGACCAGATCAAGCCGGTCGACCTTGCCCCGGTGGACGCCGGAGACGGTGACGCGGTCGCCGACCGAGAGGGTGCCGACGTCATCGAAGAGCACCTGGATCACCTGGGCGTTCCGCTCCAGTTTGTAGCCCTGGAGCCAGTAGAGGGAGGCGCCCAGGACGACCAGGCCGATGAGGATAATCACGCCGACGCGGAATTCGATGTTTTTTGCCGCCATACCGGTTTCCTGCTATCTCTCTCTGTATCGGCCCCGGAGGGGGATTCGTTTATCGCGCCGGTCCCTCAGGGGAGGGAGGCCGCGATGGCCAGGTAATTCTCGTACCGGAGGGCGTGGATCTTCTCGGCCGCCACCGCCTTTTTGACCGCGCAGCCCGGCTCGTGGGTGTGGGAGCAGGGCTGGTAGCGGCACTCGCCGGCGAACGGTTCGAATTCGTGGTACATGCCGCGGAGGTCGTCCGGGGTGATCTCCCACAGCCCGAGGACGCGCAGCCCGGGCGAGTCGACCACAAATCCGCCGGTGGGCAGTTCGCACATTTCGATCGTGGTCGTCGTGTGCCGGCCGCGGCGGGTGATCGGAGAGACCTGGCCGACGCGCAGGCGAAGGCCCGGCACAAAGGCGTTCAGAAGCGTCGTCTTCCCCACGCCCGAATGTCCCGCGAAGAGGGTCCGGTGGCCGCGGAGCGCCTCGCACAGCTCGCCCAGGCCGGTTCCGGCGAGCCCCGAGACGAGAAAAACCCCGCAGCCGAGCGACCGGTAGACCGCCACCACGTCATCGAGTCCGGGGGGCGGCTCGAGATCGACCTTGTTGATCACGACCAGCGGTTCGAGTCCGCCGAGACGGGCGGCGATGAGGAAGCGGTCGATCAGGCCGGGCCTGAGCGGCGGGGCCTGGATCGACACGACCGCCGCGAGGCGGTCGAGATTGGCGGCCAGGACCTGTTTTTTGGTTTCCCGGCCTTTGGCCGGCCGGACAAAGGCGGTCCGGCGGGGGAGTACCTCGTCAATCGCCCCGCCGCCGGGAGAGACGCGCGTGATCACGACGTCATCGCCGACCGCGACCGGCGTCTCATGCTCCGTCTGGTGCTTGACTTTGCGGCGGACTTCACAGAGCACGCGCGCACCGTCCGCCGCGCACACCTCAAAGAGCCGCCCGCGGGTGGCCACCACGATACCCTTTTCCCGTTCCGTCATACGTCGCCGTAAAGGTATGCCCGAACGCGGAGCGTATCAAGCGATTTTGTCCCGCGACCGCCGACCGGGTTGACCCGCGCGCCCGCGCAGTGTATCGTGGTGGAACGAAAGGATGCGGTCACGATGTCCGGTTCGGAATGGTCATACGATCAGGTCCTGCGGGGGGATCCGCGTGCTTGCGCGGCGCGACCGTGGGATGCCGTCATCATCGGGGCCGGTCCGGCCGGGTCGGTCTGCGCGCGCCAGTTGGCGCACTCCGGCCACAACGTGCTGGTCATCGACAAAGAACGGTTTCCCCGCCACAAAGTGTGCGGCGACCTGCTCGTGCCGGACGCGCTGGCGATGCTCCGCCGGGTGGATCTCCACGCCCGCATCGCGGCGCTCGCCCATGCGAGCCGGACCATCGAGGTCGCCAGCCCCTCGGGGATCCGCTTCGCCGTCCCCGGCGAGTATCTCGCGCTGAGCCGGAAGCGCCTCGACTACGAGCTCTGCCGCCACGCGGCAGCGGCGGGGGCGCACGTCCTGGCGGGCAACGCCGCCGGGGTGGAGCCGGCGGCCGGGGACGGCCTGGTGCGCGTGCATCTCTCGGGCGTCGCCGAACCAATCACCGCCCGTTTCGCGGCGGTTGCGACCGGGGCGGTGGTCGACCTCGCCCAGCGCATCGGCCTGGTCACCGATCCGGAACCGAGCGCGATCGCGCTGCGCTGCTATGTCCGTTCGCCCCGCCGCCGCGATGACACGATCATCTCGTACGACGAGTCCATCCTCCCCGGCTACGGCTGGATCGTGCCGCTGGGCGAAGATCACGGCCATCCGGGCGCCTTCCTGTACAACGTCGGGTGCGGGACGATGTACCGCCACGTGCGTGACGGACGGCACATGCTGAAGCGGACGCTGCACCGGTTTATGGAGCGGTTTCCTCCCGCGCGCGAGATCATGGCCGGGGCGGAGATCGTCTCCCCCATCGCCGGCGCCGCTCTCCGCTGCGGGCTGCGCGGGCTCGCAACCGCCCATTGCGGCAACGTGCTGGCGATCGGCGAAACGATCGGGGCGACCTACCCGTTTACCGGGGAGGGAATCGGCAAGGCGATGGAAACGGGGTCGCTGGCCGCGGAGACGCTGCACGAGGCGCTCGCCGCCGATGATCCGTCCCTCCTCGGCCGGTTCAGCGAACGCCTCCGCGAGCTCCGTCCCCGCTACCGCGGATACGCCGTCGCGGAGCGTTACCTGGGGCGGCGGCGGCTGAACGACTATGTGGCGCGCCGCATCACGCGAAGCCGCTACCTGCAGCGGCAGGTGGAGGCGTTCATGGCCGAGACGGAAAGCCCGCGGCGGCTGTTCCACCCGCTGAGCATCATTCTCTCCTACTTCTGCTGAGAGGCGCGGCCCGGCGGCCGCCGCGGTTCAGGCGGAGCGGGCGGGTCGGCGGGCGAGCAGTCCAGCCAGCGCCAGAGCGCCGAAGCCGGCCCCGGTGTAAAACGTCGCCGCGGCGCCGAAACGCGCCCACATGAGCCCGGCGACGACGCTGGCGGGCAGCATGGCCAGTCCGCTGATGAGGTTGAAGAAGCCGAAGGCGGTGCCGCGCAGAGTAGCGGGAGCGGTATCGGCGACCATGCGGGCGAGCAGCCCCTGGGTCAGCCCCATGTGCAGCCCCCAGAGAGTCACCCCGACCAGGACCAGCCTCCATCCGGACCCGGCGGCGAGGACGAGATCGGCCGCGATCAGCACGACCAGGCCGGCGGCCAGCAGGGCGGTGTGGCTGAGCCGGTCGGAGAGCCTCCCGAACGGGTAGGCGGTCAACGCGTAAGCGGCGTTCATCACTACCATCACCAGCGGCACGAGCGCGATCGCCATTCCCGCCTGCTGCGCCCGGAGCACGAGAAAAGCTTCGGAGAAGCGGGCAAGGGTGAAGACGGCCCCGATAGCCGCTACCCACCAATAGGCGGGGCCGAGGAGGCGGAGATTGTCGCGGCGAATGGGGTTGGTGCGGCGCCCCGCGGGGGGGCGGCCGGGTTCGCGGAGACCGAGGGCGAGCAGGACGACGGCCGCCGCGCCGGGGATTACGGCCAGGCCGAACACGGCGCGGAAGTTGTCGTGCCACAAAAGCATCAGCCCGACCGCCGCCAGCGGGCCGAGAAAGGCCCCGACGGTGTCGAGCGACTGGCGGAGACCGAAGGCCGCTCCGCGCAGGGCCGGGGGCGTGATGTCCGCCACCAGCGCATCGCGCGGCGCCCCCCGGATCCCTTTGCCGACGCGGTCCGCCAGACGCGCCGCCAGCACCACGCCTGCGTGCGGCGCCAGGGCGAAAAGCGGCTTGGTCAGCGCCCCCAGTCCGTAGCCGAGGAGCGCGAGGGCTTTCCGTTTGCCCAGGTAGTCGCTCACTATGCCGGAGAAGACCCTGACGATGAGCGCGGTGGCCTCGGCCAGACCCTCGATCAGGCCGACAGCGATCACGCCCGCGCCCAGCACGGTGGTGAGAAACAGCGGCAGCAGCCCATGGATCATCTCCGAGGAGACGTCCATAAGCATGCTCACAAAGCCGAGGACCCATACCCCGGGGGGGATTCTCGGGACGGCCGGGCGGTCGGTTGGCGCAGTCATACAGGGTTTTTCGGGGCGGCGCCGCCGGCGCGCGGCCGGGTCGGCGGTGCGCCGCCGCCCCGACAGGATAGCGGCCCGGCGGCGGGCCGGTCAACGACGAAGTGCGGGGGCCGGGGGGCGCTTTATCTTGCTCCCGCGTCCGCCGGGGCGTATGCTCCAGCAAGACGATTGCCCCGGAAGGGCCCATGTATTATTGTATAAGGTTAAGGTAAACCCGAAGCGGCGAATGCAGGTATGGCGAATTTGCTGACCAGGATTTTCGGCTCCAAACACGACCGCGACATCAAGAAGATCGCCCCGCTGGTGGCCGAGATCAACGAGCACTACGAGAGACTCTCTGTGCTGACCGAGGAGGAGCTGACGGGCAAGACGGCGGAGTTCCGGCAGCGGCTGGCCGAGGGGGCGACGCTCGACGACCTCTTGCCCGAGGCCTTCGCGGTCGTCAAGGAGGCCTGCCGCCGCCACGTCGGGAAGACCCTGGAGGTGGTCGGCCTGCCGGTCGAATGGAACATGGTCCCGTTCGACGTGCAGTTGATCGGCGGCATCGTGCTCCACCAGGGGAAGATCGCGGAGATGGCGACGGGGGAAGGGAAGACGCTGGTGGCGACCCTGCCGACCTATCTTAACGCGCTGGCCGGCAAAGGCGTGCACATCGTCACGGTCAACGACTACCTCGCCCGCCGAGACTCCGAGTGGATGGGGTGGATTTACACGTACCTTGGGCTGACGGTGGGGTGCATTCAGAACCAGATGACCAACGCGGAACGCCGCACCCAGTACCTCTGCGACATCACCTTCGGCACCGCCAATGAATTCGGCTTCGACTACCTCCGCGATAACATGGCGCAGCGGGTGGAGGACCGGGTGCACCGGAATTTCGGCTACGCGATCATCGACGAGGTTGACTCGATCCTGATCGACGAGGCGCGCACGCCGCTGATCATCTCCGGGCAGGTCGAGACCACGACTGTCCACGACCGCTACCGGGAGATGCTGGCGACAGTGGAGACGCTGGTGCGCAAGCAGACGCGCCTGATCAACGACATGGTGGCCGAGGCGGAGGAGATCCTGGCCGCCGAGGACGGGGATCATTTCCAGGCGGGCACTCTCCTGCTGGCCGCCCGGCGGGGCGCGCCGAAGAACAAGCGCCTGCTCAAGGTGGAGAAAGAGCCGGGGGTGGCCAAGCTCATCACCGACGTCGAGTCCGCCTACATGCGCGACAAGAAACTGCACGAGATCGACGACCGGCTCTATTTCTTCATCGACGAACGCGAGCACACGATCGCCTTGACCGACCTCGGCACCGCCCAACTGACGAAGGAAGAGCAGAATCTGTTCGAGCTGCCCGACCTGTCGAGTATGCTGTCGGAGATCGAGGGGGATCAGTCGCTGGCGCCAGAGGAGCGGCAGAAGCGGATCGACGCCGCCTACGCGGTCCACGCCGAGCGGTCCGAGAAAGTGCACGCGATCAACCAACTGCTCCGTGCGTACTCGCTGTACGAGAAGGACGTCGAGTACGTGCTGCAGGACGGCAAAGTGATGATCGTCGACCAGTTCACGGGGCGCATCCTGTCGGGGCGGCGGTACTCCGACGGCCTCCACCAGGCGATCGAGGCCAAGGAGGGCGTCAAGATCGAGGCGGAGACGCAGACGCTTGCGACCATCACGCTTCAGAATTATTTCCGCATGTATGAGAAGCTCGCGGGCATGACCGGGACGGCCGAGACCGAGGCGGCCGAGTTCTGGGACATCTACAAGCTCGATGTGACCGTGATCCCGACCAACAAGCCGGTGATCCGTAAAGACATGGACGATCAGATTTTCCGGACGCGTCGGGAGAAGTACAACGCGATCATCGAGGAGATCCAGACCCAATACAACGCGGGCCGGCCGGCCCTGGTCGGCACGACCTCGGTGGAAGTGTCGGAGACGCTTTCGCGGATGTTGAAGCGGACGGGGATCCCGCACAACGTGTTGAACGCCAAACAGCACCAGCGGGAGGCCGAGATTGTCGCCCAGGCCGGGCAGCGGAGCGCGGTGACGATTGCCACCAACATGGCCGGCCGCGGCACCGACATCCGCCTCGGCCCGGGCGTGGTCGAACTGGGCGGCCTCCACATTATCGGCACCGAACGGCACGAGGCCCGCCGCATCGACCGCCAGCTCCGCGGCCGCGCCGGCCGCCAGGGCGACCCCGGATCCTCGCTGTTTTTCCTCTCGCTCGAAGACGACCTCATGCGGCTGTTCGGCGGCGACCGCCTCGGCGCGATCATGGACCGCCTCGGCGTACAGGAGGGGGAAGTGATCACCCACGGGATGGTCACGCGGGCGATCGAGCGCGCCCAGAAGAAGGTCGAGGCCCAGAATTTCGCCATCCGCAAACACACGCTGGAGTACGACGACGTCATGAACGTCCAGCGCAAGTGGATCTACGAGCGCCGCCTCGCCGCGCTCGAGCGGCCGTCCATTCAGGAGGAAGTGGTCGAGCTCATCGAGGGGGTGCTCGACGATCTTCTGGCGGAATACGCCCCGGAGAAGGATCACCCCGAAGAGTGGAACTGGACCGGCCTGCGCGACAAGCTGCGCGAGATCTACCTGCTCAATTTCGAGGTCAGAACGGACGACATCGCCGAGTTCACCCAGGCGAAACTCCGCGAACAGCTCCTCGGGGCGGTGATGGCGTTCTACCGGCAGAAGGAGGCCGCCTACGGCCCGGAGATCATGCGGCAGCTGGAGCGGTACGCGGTGCTGTCGACGATCGACCGCCACTGGCGCGACCATCTGGCCGAGATGGACGAGCTGCGCACGGGGATCGGGCTGCGCGCCTACCACCAGGGGATGGGCAAACCGATCGACATCTACAAGCGCGAGGCTTTCAAGATGTTCGAGGACATGGTGGTGCGGATCGACCGCGAGGCCGTCAACCTCGTGTACAAGCTGCGGGTGAACATCCCCGAGCAGTCGCGCACCGACCGCCGGCGGGTCCCGCAGAATCTTCAGACCAGCCATGCCGACGCCACCAACATGGGACTGGGCGGCGGGCGCGCTCCGGGAGAACCGGTGGGCGCGGGAATGCGCGGCGCCGGTCCGACCGGGGCGGGTGCCGGCCCGGCCGGCATGGCCCCGCACGAGCGGGACCCGATGGCGGAGGCCTCGCAAGCCGGGCGCCAGGCACGCACGATCAAGCGGGAGATGCCGAAAGTCGGGCGCAACGATCCCTGCCCATGCGGATCGGGCAAGAAGTACAAGAAGTGCCACGGCGCCGGGGAGGCGTGAGGGCGAAAACCGCCCGCAGCCGCCCCCGGCGGGCGCGCACGCCCCGCGCGGCTGGCTCCCGCGCCGCGGGGACGAAGGCGCTCACCGTGTCCCGGCTTCTTTTCGCTCCGGCGCGGCGCCGGCCGCCCGCAGACGGCGCGTCACGGCGTGGCGCCGGCTGTAGGTGAAGTAGATCACAAAACCGACCGCCAGCCAGCCGAACAGCCGCAGCCAGTTCTCCACCGGGAGCGAAAACATCAGCAGCACACAACTCCCGATCCCGAGCAGCGGGACCAGCGGGAACAGAGGAGCGCGGAAGGGCCGCTCGGCGTGCGGATTCGTGTAGCGCATGATGAGGACCGCCGCACACACGATCACGAAGGCGAGGAGAGTTCCGATATTCACGAGCTCCGCGAGGATGCGCAGGGGGAGCGCGGCGGCCATCACCGACACGAAGATCCCGGTGAGAATGGTCGACTTCCACGGCGTGCGGAATTTCGGATGCACGGCGCCGAAGAACGACGGCGGCACCATGCCGTCCCGCGCCATCGCTAGCATCACCCGGGGCTGGCTGAGCATCATCACCAGCAGCACTGAAGTGATGCCGGCAACCGCGCCGAGCGAGATCAGGAACTGCGCCCAGGGCAGGCCGATCTGCCGAAAAGCATCCGACACGGGCGCCTCGATGTTGATCCGGTCGTAGGGGACCATGCCGGTGAGGACGGCGGCCACGGCGAGGTAGAGCACGGTGCAAATGATGAGCGAGGCGATGATTCCGATGGGAACGTCGCGGTTGGGCCGCTTGGCCTCCTCGGCGTGGGTGGAGACGGAGTCGAAGCCGATGTAGGCGAAGAAGATCATGGCGGCCCCCGAGAGCATGCCGAGCGGCGCGCCCCCGGCGTCGGCCTGGCCCGAGACGAGGTTACCGAAAAAACTGATGCCGGTGTATCCGTACGGCGCGAACGGTCGCCAGTGATCGGGATTGATGAAGAAGGCGCCCACGGCGATGACGAACAGGACGATCGCCACCTTGACGGCCACCAGCGCGGCATTGAACCCGGCGCTCTCCCGGATCCCCTTCACCAGCACGAACGTGATCAGACAGGCGACAACGACCGCCGGCAGGTCGATCACCGCGCCGGTCGAGACGAGGTGTCCCACGCCGGGATCGTAGTCGAAGGGAGCGGTGGACAGCGCGTAGGGCAATTTGAGGCCGAATATTCCCAGGAAATCCTGAAAGTACTTGGACCACCCGTGGGCCACCGTGGCCGAACTGACGGTGTACTCGAGAACGAGGTCCCACCCGATGATCCAGGCCGGGAGTTCCCCCAGGGTGGCGTAGGCATAGGTGTAGGCGGAGCCGGCGATCGGCACCATCGAGGCGAACTCGGCGTAGCAGAGGGCGGCGAAGACGCAGGCGAGGCCGGCCACCATGAAGGAGAGCATGAGGGCGGGGCCGGCCTTGTCATGGGCGACCTGCCCGACCAGGACGAAAATCCCGGTGCCGATGATCGCCCCGACCCCGAGGCTGGTCAGCCGCACCGGACCGAGGATGCGCCGGAGCCGGTTCTCCCCTTTCATCTCCTCCAGGCACAGGGCGAGCGGTTTCTTGGCGAACAAGGGATTGGCCATGGGTCTGCCTCCGGATTGTCGTGTCGGTCAATTTCCGTTGTCCGTCCCCGGTACCCGCCGCGGGCCATGGCCGCCGGCCGGGCACGAACCCTGCATTTTTCGAAAGTGCGAATTTGAGGAAACCCTGTCAAGAAATTCCGCCCGCGCGCCGCCGGCCTAGTCCCCGAACCCGGCCGAGAGACTCCCCTGGATGATCCAGTAGGAGGCGTCCCAGGCGCCCGCGGTCGGCCGCGAGTCCTCGTCCGCGTACGAATCGTAGGTGATCGTGTGGTACTCGGCGCTCACGGTGAAGGCGTACCAGCGGTAGAGTTTCAGAAACTCGATCCCGAACAACTCCTTCTCCCCGCCGTCGAACTGCACGCCGAGGTCGCCGAAATACTCCGATGTTCCCCGGCCGTAGAGAAGGTAGATCCCCATGGACTTGTCCCGCAGCCAGGTGAAGGCGGGGTTAATTTTGAGCAGCCACTCCCAGGAATCGACATTCGCCTCCACCTCGACGCGATCGGTCGAGGCCGTGCTCGCCGTGCCCAGGTCATAGTAGAACTTGTGGCCGAACCCTTTTTCCACGCGATACTCCGCCTGGGCGATGTTTCTGTAACCGCAGCGCACGAGGTAGGCGAAGTCGACCCCCGCGTTGGTCAGCTTGAAGGACTCATGGAACTCGTCGCTCAACCGGCGTTCAATGTCGCCGGAGCTGAAGACAGCCAGCCCGCCGCCGACCCCGGCGTGGAGGAAGAACTGCTCGGGGTAGGCGGGTGCAGGGGGTTCCGCCTGCGCGCGCGGCGGGGTGGGCGGCGGCTGCGCCGCGGCCGCAGGGGCCAGCAGCAGCACCGCCGGCGCGGCCAGCACGGCCATGGCGGCCCCGAGACGACCCTTCCGGAAACACGGCATCATAGGCACTTCCCTTCACAACTGAGGCCGGCCGCTCCATGCGGCCGCCCGGAATATAGCTCACGCCGACAGCCCCGTCCAGCAGATCATCGCCCGGCGCAATTGACAACGGCCGGGGCGGGGCGCTATAATCGGGAGTCCGCGGCCGGGTCGCCGGCCCGGACGGGAGAGGTTATCATGGACGGGGTCAAGAAGATCGTCATTGTTTCCGACGGCACGGGGCGTACGGCCAAGCGGCTCATGGACGCGGTTCTCTCGCAGTATGCCCAGGCCGAGGTGGGGTTCCGCCTCGAGGGCACGTTTCAGAATGTCCGCAACCGCAAGGCGGTCGACAAGGTGCTGGCAGAGATCTCCAACGAGTACCTGGTGATCTACTCGTTTATCTCCCCGGACATCCACAAGTACTTCCACCGCAGGCTGGCCGAGCGCGACATCCTCCACATCAACGTCCTCGACCCGATGCTCAAGACGATGCGCAAGTTTCTCGGCGTCCACCCCGACTACCGCCCGGGCATCCTCCACCGCATCGACGACCGGTACTACAAGAAGGTCGATGCGATCGGGTTCACGGTCGAGCACGACGACGGCCGGGGGGCGATGATCGGGGACGCCGACCTTGTCCTGGTCGGCCTGTCGCGCACGTGCAAGACGCCCATTTCGATGTACCTGGCCTGCAACCACGGGCTGAAAGTGGCCAACATCCCGATCGTGCCGGGGGTGACGACCGAGCTGGCGCTCAAGCACCACCTCGGCCACCTTCCCCGCGAGCGGATTGTCGGGCTCCTGATGGACCCCGACATCCTCTCCCACGTGCGGGAGGAACGCCTGGAGCTGCTCGCCCGCACCGACAGCGCCGTGGCCGAACTGAGCGACTACGTGGATGTGCGGGTGATTCGCCGGGACTACCGCTGGTGCCGGGAGCTGTTCGAGCGGAACGGGTGGCGGACGGTCGACGTGACCCGCCGGGCGATCGAGGAGGTGGCGGTGGAGATTCTCGACGAACTGGGGATCCCGCGGGAGGAGTGACCGCGGGCTATTCCAGCTGCCCGAACACTTCCGACAGGTACTGGTTCAAGTCACCGGCGATCATGGCGCGCGAGGTGCGGGCATCGGCGGCGAAATCCCCCGCCATGCCGTGCACGTACACGCCGCACACGGCGGCCGACAGCGGCCCCATGCCCTGGGCGAGAAACGAGCCGATCGCCCCCGTCAATACGTCGCCCGTCCCGCCGCAGGCCATGCCTTCGTTGCCGGTGGGGTTGAGGAAACACGAACCGTTGGGCGCGGCCACCAAAGTCGGGCTCCCCTTGAGCACGAGCACCGCTCTGAGTTCTTTCGCCCATTTCCGCACGAGCGCCATCCGGTCGTGAATCCCGGCCGGGACCGTCTCCCCGGTGAGGCGGGCGAACTCGCCCGGATGCGGGGTCAGCACGAGCGCGGCGCCCCCCTCCCGCCCGGCGAGCAGAGCGGCGTGGCCGGCGAACGCGTTGATGCCGTCGGCATCGATCACCGCCGGTTTGGTCAGACCAGCCGTGAAGCGCCGCACGAGTTCGAAGGTTTCGCGGTGGCGGCCGATTCCCGGTCCCACGGCGACCGCGTCATGGTCCTCGGCCAGACGGCGCACTTCGCCGAGGCCACGCAGAGCGAGCGCCCCCCGCTTGGCCACGTCGGGCAGGGGGTGCGAGGTCGCCTCGGCGATGAGCGCGGCGATGATCGGGAGCACGCTCCGGGGGCAGCCGATCTTGACCAGCCCGCAGCCGCAGCGGTAGGCGGCCGTCCCGGCCAGGGCCGCCGCGCCGGTCATGCCGAGCGAGCCGGCCACGATCAGGAGCCGGCCGAATGTCCCCTTGTGCCCGTCGGGCGGGCGGTCGGGCAGCCATTGGCGCACCATGCCGAGAGTGATCAGGTCGGAGCGGAGGTCGAATTTCGCCAGCACTTCATCGGGCACCCCGATCGGCACCACCGCCACCGCGCCGGCCAGTTCGCGCCCGGGCGACACGTAGAGCCCGTACTTGGGAAGGGCCAGCGGGAAAGTGTAGTGGGCCTGTACGACCGCCCCCTCCCCCTCGCCCGTGTCGGCGTTGAGGCCCGAGGGCATGTCGACAGCGATGACGGTCCGGTCCTCGTGGCGGTTGATGTACTCGATCAGCTCTCCCGCCAGACCGCGCGGCGCCCCGGAGAACCCGGTGCCGAAAACGGCGTCGACAATGAAGTCATCGGGCAGCGTCTCCGGGAGCGCCTCGACCGCCGTCACCTCGGTCATCGGGAATCCGAGCTCTTTGGCGCGTTCGAAGTTGAGGCGGCAGTCCTCCGACATCTGCTCGGGCGGGCCCAGGTAGTAGACGGCGACCTGGGCGCCCATGCCGGCGAGGTGCCGGGCGACCACGAAACCGTCGCCGCCGTTGTTCCCCTTTCCGCAGACGACCGCGACTTTGGCGCCGCGGACTTTGGGGATGACGGCGACGGCGAGGCGTTCGGCGATCCCCCGCCCGGCGTTCTCCATGAGGACGGGACCGGGGATGCCGTGGACCTCGATCGTTTCCCGGTCGATCGCGCGCATCTGTTCGGCGGTGACGAGTTTCATCGGCCCGGCCGTTTCCGTTTCCGCCCGGCCGCGGCGTTGGCCGCCGCGCCCCCGCACACGGCGGGGCGGTCGAGCGCATATTTGATTGCTTCAATCGCCGCGGAGAAATACTTAAACCGGATCGCCTTCTTGATCTCCGGCGGGATCTCGGCGATGTCTTTGCGGTTGTCCTCCGGCAGGATGACCTCCTCGATGCCGGCGCGGTACGCGGCGAGCAGCTTTTCTTTCAGCCCGCCGATCGGCATGAGCTGGCCGCGGAGCGTGATCTCGCCGGTCATGGCCAAGCACGGTTTCACGGGACGGGCGGCGAAGAGCGACGCGAGGGCGACTGCCATCGTGATCCCCGCCGAGGGGCCGTCTTTGGGCGTGGCGCCGGCGGGCACGTGGATGTGGAGGGCGCGCTTCTCGAACACGGTCGGATCGATTCCGAGGGTTTCGGCGTTCGAGCGCACGTAGGAGAGCGCGGCCTGGGCCGATTCTTTCATGACCTCGCCGAGCTGGCCGGTCAGCGTGAACGACTCCTTGCCGACCATCGAGGTCGCCTCGATGAAGAGCAGTTCGCCGCCGACCGAGGTGTAGGCGAGTCCCGGCACGACGCCGATCTGCCCCTTGCGCATGAGCACTTCGCGGGTGAAGCGCTGCGGACCGAGGAGTTTGGGGATTTCCTTGCCGGTGACGACGACTTTCGCAGAGTCTCCCTGGGCGACCTTTCGCGCCGCCTTGCGGGCCACCGCCGCGATCTCGCGCTCGAGATTGCGCAGCCCGGCCTCGCGCGTGTATCCCTCGATGATGGCGGTGACCGCCGAATCCTCGACCACCAGTTGGTCCCCGGTCAGCCCGTGGTTCTCGAGTTGTTTGGGGATCAGGTGCCGGCGGGCGATCTGGAGTTTCTCGATGTCGGTGTAGCCGGGAATGCGGATCACCTCCATACGGTCGCGCAGAACGGCGGGGATGGGCTCGAGCCAGTTGGCGGTCGTGATGAACATCACCCGGGACAGGTTGAACGGCACCTCGAGATAGTGGTCGGAGAAGGTGTCGTTCTGCTCGGGGTCGAGGACCTCGAGGAGGGCCGAGGAGGGGTCGCCGCGGAAATCGGCGCCGAGCTTGTCGATTTCGTCGAGCATGATCACCGGGTTGTTGCTGCCGGCGCGGCGGATCGACTGGATGATCCGGCCGGGCATGGCGCCGATATAGGTGCGCCGGTGCCCGCGGATCTCGGCCTCGTCGCGCATGCCCCCGAGCGAGACGCGCATGAACTCGCGTCCGATGGCGCGGGCGATCGACCGCCCGAGCGAGGTCTTCCCCACCCCCGGCGGCCCGACAAAACAGAGGATCGGCCCCTTGATGTCGGCTTTCAGTTTGCGTACGGCGAGGTATTCGAGGATGCGGTCCTTCACCGTCGCCAGATCATAGTGGTCGTCGTCGAGTACTTTCTTCGCCCGCCGCAGATCGAGCCGGTCCTCGGTCGACTTGCTCCACGGCATCGACACCAGCCAGTCGAGGTAAGTGCGCGAGACGGTGTACTCGGCCGACGAGGGGTTCATGTGGCGGAGCCGGTCGACCTCTTTGCGGGCCGCCTGGGCCGCCACCTCGGGCATGTGCGCCTCGGCGATCTTTCTCTCGAACTCCTCGATTTCCGAGGTCTCCTCCCCCTGTCCGAGCTCGCGCTGGATCGCTTTCATCTGTTCGCGGAGGATGTAGTCCCGCTGCGATTTGCCGAGCTCGCTCGCCGCCTGCGCCTGGATCTTCTGCGAGAGCTGCAGCACCTCGACCTCCTTGTTGATCGCCTGGTGCAGCTTCTGCAGCCGCCTCAGCACTTCCGTCTCCTCGAGAAACTCCTGCTTCTGCCGGATCGGGATGTTGAGATTGGAGGCGATGAAGTCGGCCAGTTTCGAGGGCGAGTCCTGGTTGATCGCCGAGACGTGAAACTCCTCGGTCAGGTAGGGGGCGAGCTCCACGAGCTGCTGGACGCGTCCGAGGATGCTGCGCTGGAGGGCATCGATCTTGATCCCGTCGTCGATCTGCTCGCGGAGTTCCTCGACCTCCGCCATGAGGTAGCGTTCGGTGTGGGTGAAGCGGACGATGCGGAGGCGGGCGAGACCCTGGATGAGAAACCGCACCGTGCCGTCCGGGAACCGCAGCATCTTGAGAATGCTTCCGGAGCAGCCGGTGTGGTAGAGATCGTCGGGGCCGGGGTGTTCCTGTTCGGCGTCCTTCTGGAGGAAGAGCCCGATCCGCGAGCCGCGCATGAGGGCCTCGTCGACGAGGCGGGCCTGCTCGGCATCCTGTATCATCAGCGGCACCACGAGGTACGGATAGACGATGGTGCCTTTCAGCGGGAGAATGGGCAGGATGCGCGGGCCGGCCGCCTGCTTCGCCTCATCCGGAGTCTGCGGTTGGTCGGTCGTCATGGTCACAATACCTCATTCGGTGACGCCCCGCGGGGCGGGGCGGGCTGTTGTCGCACTTTCCCGCGCGGCCGGCCCGGCCGCGGCACGGGCGGGGCGCGTTTCGGCATCCCTACACGTTGAAGCGGAACAGGATCACGTCGCCGTCCTGCACCACATAGTCCTTGCCCTCGAGGCGCGTTTTGCCGGCCGCTTTGAGCGCCGCCGGCGTGCGGTACCGGGCGTAGTCCTCGAACCGCGTGACCTCGGCCCGAATGAAGCCGCGCTCGATGTCGCTGTGAATGACGCCGGCCGCCCGCTGGGCCGTCGTGCCGGCGCGGATCGTCCACGCCCGCACCTCCGGCTTGGCGGCCGTGAGAAACGAAATCAGACCGAGCAGGTCGTAGGACTTCCGGATCACCTGGTCGACCGCCGGCGTCGCGATCCCGAGGTCGGCCAGGAACGCGGCCCGCTCAATCTCAGGCAGCGCGGCCAGCTCGGCCTCGATCCGGCCGCACACGACCGCCACATCCCGCTTCCCCGGCGCCGCGAGGCCGGCATACCCCTCGCGCATCGCCCCGGCCCGGTCCAGCGCGTCTTCGGCGATGTTAACCGCGATCAGGAGCGGCTTGAGCGTCAGGAAGGAGTATCCCCGGAGCGCTTTAAGGTCCTCTTCCGCCATGTCCAGATCGATGAGCGGCTGCTCCCCCTCGAGTTGGGCGCGGCACGTTTCGAGCAGCTCGAGGTCGTGCGTCGCCGACTTGTCCCCGGTCAGTTTCATCTTCCGTCCCTTCTTGTCGAGATTGCCTTCGACAATGGAGAGGTCGGAGAGGATCATCTCCTCGGTCAAATTCCGGAGATCGCGTTCCGGCGCGGCGTCGGGCGAGAAGGCATCGACCACCAGGATGAGCGCCTCCATGAGGCGGACCTCCTGGCTGATCTCGACGGCTCCGGCCTCTTTCCCCTTGCCGGTGAACCCGGGAGCGTCGAGAAATTCGATTTCCGCCGGCGTGATCTTCTTGGGATCCTCGATCTCCGCCAGCACGGCCAGCCGGGGGTCGGGCACTTTGATAATCGCCCGGTGGGCCGCCTGACTGAAATCGCCGACCGCCTCCTGCTGTCCGGAGGCGGCGTTGAAAATCGTCGTCTTCCCCGCCTGCGGTTTGCCGATGATGCCGAGTTTCATAGAGCGTAATTAAGGGTGGGGCGAAGGCGAAGGCAAGGCTGATTCCGGCCGGTCAGGAGGTTCGCCCGCTTCCGCTCGGATCTCATCGGATTTCCGCCGGGGCCGGACGGCACGGCAATCGTGTGAAAGTGCCGCTGTGTCCGCCGGCTGCGGCTCTGGATAACGGGGACCACATCGCCCACGTTGCGCGGGACAGGTCGGGCGAAGGGGGAAAGCGACCGCCTGGGACGATAGACCGCAGGCACGGGCTCTTCTGCTGCGATAGTTGCGGAGTGGGGGCAGCCCGGTTAAGTGGTGAAGGGGAACCGGCTGCGCCGGTCCTACTTCTTCTTCACCAAACCGCGCAGCACTTTCAGATTCTCGATATCCTCCGTCAGATCATCGCCTTTGGGCGTCTCGATGATCATGGGGATTTTCTTTAACCGCCTGTCATTAATGAAGTTACCGAATCCCTTCAGGCCGATATGCCCCCGCCCGATATGCTCGTGGCGGTCCCGCCTGGACCCGAGCTCTTTCAGGCTGTCGTTGGCGTGGATCACTTTCAGGCGTTCCCAACCGATCACCTCGTCGAACTGCTTCATCGTTTTCCGGTAGTCCGCCGGTTCGACAATCGGGTAACCGGCCGCGAAGATGTGGCAGGTGTCGAGACACACGCCTATCTGAGCCTTGTTGTCGACGCGATCGATCATATATGCCAGTTGCTCGAAAGTGCAGCCGAGATTGCTCCCCTGCCCGGCTGTCGTCTCCAGGAGCAACGTTACCGTGTTGTCCGGCAGTTCGTCAAAGAGACGGTTGATGGAGAGGGCGACGCGCTGCATCCCGATCTCTTCCCCGCTCCCGACATGCGAGCCGGGGTGGAGCACGAGAGCCGGGATCCGCAGCGTGCGGCAGCGCTCCATTTCCTCTTTGAGCGAGGCGTATGATTTCTCGGCGAGGGCTTCATCGGGGGAAGCGATGTTGATCAGGTAGGAGGAGTGCGATACCGCCGCGGTGACGCCGGTTTCTTCGATACGGGCGAAGAACAGGTCGATCTCTTCGGTGGTGAGTTTTTTGGCTTTCCACTGGTTGTTCGATTTGTTGAACATCTGGATCGTATCGCACGTGGCCCGGTGGCCGCGCTCAATGGCGGTGAAGACGCCGCCGGCAATTGACTCGTGAGCTCCGAACTGCATGTGGCCCTCGCTGGTTGATGGTCAGGTCGGAAAAACGCCCGATGAACATACCGGTTTTTTTCGGCACGCGCAAGCCGCGGGCGAGCCTGATCTGACATAAGCGGCTATTAATCAATTTGTTACGCCGAAGTCACGAGAGCTCGAGAGTGAGAAAAGACACAAAATAGGTGAAAAATCTTTTTTTGAAGTGACAGAATATGACACAATGGCGGTGTACACTACTATCGGTCTTTTGACCGACCTGTCCCAACCAAGGTGGACCGAATCCCTTAGTAGGGCACACCGGGGCGGGGTCGCGTTGCGACCCTGCCCTTTATCTATCGCCGCATCTCGTCCCCCGAAAGGCTCTTAAGGTGCCGGCCTATCCTTTCACGGGGCGGTGCGAATCCCAATTGCCGCTCTCCCCCACTCCCCGCATATTAACTCCCGATAACCAGTGCTGACAGGGAGCTACCGAAGATTATGTGCACATTTCTGTCCGTCGACGAGGCCGCATTCACCGACACTCACTGGCGGCAGTTCCACAGTTTCCTCGTGAACATGCACGCACGGGGATTCGGGAATGTGCCGCCGTCCACCGCCCAGGCGCTTCGGCAACGCATCGAAGCGCGCCTGGCGTTGCGGGACGGATTCCGCGAGTGGGTAATCGTTAAGGATTCAGCCGTTGTCGGCTGGTTGGGTATTCATGTCCGGCCGGGTTCGGAGACTGCGCCGCCGGTGATGTTCCTCGTGTTCGACTTCGTGCCGGGGCTGGAGGTCGCGCCGCTCTCGGCCCGCGCGGCGGGCCTGGTTGCCGCCGCGATGCGGGAGAACCGGTGTGGCGAGGTCCACTGCATGGCGGCGGAGGCCCACCTCGACAGCCTGCGGCAGACCTGGGGCGGGCGAATTCTCAGCCGGCTCCACCGCTACCGTCTCGACCGCCGGACCGCCAACCGGGACCTCATCAACGAGTGGCTGGCGGAGTTTCCCCGACAATTCCCCTCGCTGCGCATCGAGATATTCACCGAGATCCCCGAACGGCATCTCGATTCCTGGATCGCCTTGTTCGGGCAGTTTCTGGCCGACATGCCCAACGAGGGAACGGCGGCGGCGCCATTCACGATGACGCGCGCGGAGGTGCGCAAATTCGAGGCGCTGCGGCGGCGCAACGGGCAGTACCTGTACACCGGGGCGCTGCTCGACGGGGAGGGCCGGATGATCGGGCACTCGAACATGGCGACCCATGACGACCCGCCCACGGAGTGGCACCAGGCGATGACCGGAATCGAGCGCGCCTGGCGGGGCCGGGGGCTCTCGAAGTGGCTCAAAGCGGCCCTGTTTGTGCGCACCGGCGAGGATTTCCCGCAAAGCCGCTACATCTGGACCGAGATGCGCGCGGTCAACGAGCCGATCCATCTCGTGAACCGGGCTATGGGATTCGAGCTGTCCAGCGAGGGGTACGAGTGGTCGATTGACCGCGCGGCGCTTGACCGGCTGGCCGGGTAGTCCGGCGGCGGGACAGGGCAGGCGCGGCCGGCGAACGCCGCGCCGCCGTGCTGGGTAATCCGGTTACACCGGTTCGACGGCGTCGCGCGGCACCCAGCCCTTGCGGCCGTCGGCGGTGCACGCCCACAACCAGCCCGACTCCTCGCGGCGGCCCTCGAGGATATCCCCCGGGTGGACGGTGAGTTCCTCGGGGCTGTAGTCTCGTTTGAGAAAGCACCAGCCGGCCGTCGCGCCGCCCGCGGGGTCTTGCGTGATCGTGAGCCAGGTTTCCGGCACCCACCCCCCGCCGCCGTCCTCAGCGGTGCACCACACCCAGCCCTCGTACTCGCTCGGGCGGCGTTCGAACTGGAGGCGTTCGCCGGATTCCAGCTCGCGCGACGGGCCGCCGGCGGCCTGGTGGTGTTTGATGACGCGGAATTTCATGTCGCGGTTGCTCCTTTCTCGCGCGCGCCGGGGCGCCGTGTTCGGCGCCCGGCGGGCCTTCGGTTGCCGCGCTCCCGCTCACTCGTCGACGATAGCCTCGGCTTCGATCTCGACATACCAATCGGCGCGGACAAGGCCGGCCACGCCGATCATGGTGGCGGCCGGGTTGATCTCGCGGAAAAACTCGCCATGGGCGCGGCCGATTTCGTCCTGGCGCGTGAGGTCGGTCACATATATGCGGGTGCGCACCACATCGGCCGCCCGCCCGCCGAGTTGCTCGATAGCGGTGCGAATGATCTCGAGGCATCGCATCGTCTGCCCGTACGGATCGCCCGGCGCGCCCGTGGAGCCATCGGCTGCGATCGGCCCTGTGCCCGCCACATGGATGGCGTTGCCGACCCGGATCGCCCGGCAGAACCCGAACGGCTCCTCGTAGGGGGAGCCGGAGGAGACCCGGCGGCGTGCGGGATTGTCGGATCGCGGCGTCATGACCCTATTTCAGGTTCAACGAGAGAATCTTCACTTCGGTCTGGTCCTGGATGGCGTAGCGGACCCCTTCCCGGCCCACGCCGGAGCTCTTCATCCCGCCGTAGGGCTGGTGGTCGGCGCGGTAGGTGGGGATGTCGTTGACGACCACTCCGCCCGCCTCGATCCGCTCGAAAGCGTACCAGATGTCCTTGATTCGCTGGGTGAAGATGCCGGCCTGCAGGCCGTAGTCCGAGTCGTTGATCGCATCGACCACACGGTGGAAGTCGCGGTACTTCATGAGGACCGCGAGCGGGGCGAAGGCCTCTTTGGAGCAGACATCCATGTCGGCCTTGACATTCTCCAGCAGAGTCGGCTCGAGCGTGCGGCCGTCACAGAGCGCTTTGCCGCCGGCGATCACTTTCGCTCCCTGGGCGACCGCCCGGCGGAGGGTGTCGAGGGTCGCCTGCACCGACGCCCGGTCGACCATCATCCCCATGTCGACGTTCGGGTCGAGCGGGTCGCCGACCGTGATCCGTTTGACCCGGGCTTTCAACCGCCGGACAAACTCATCGTACACGTCCTCATGCACAAAAATGCGCTGAACCGAGATGCACGATTGCCCGGCGACCGCGAAGGCGCCGTAGGCGAGGCGCTCGACGGCATACGCTAGGTCGGCATCGTCGGCCACCGCCACTCCCGCGTTACCGCCGAGTTCCAGCACGACCTCCTTCTCGGCGGCGTGTTTCTTGATCCACCAGCCGACCGCTGAGGAGCCGGTGAACGTGATGAGCCGGACGCGGCGGTCCTCCAGCAGCGGCGCCGCCGCCGCCGAGGAACCGGGGAGGATCGAGACGGCGCCCTTGGGGTGGTCGGTCTTGTCGATGAGCGCCGCGAGCATGAGGGCGATGAGCGGGGTCTTGCTGGCCGGTTTGAGGACGATAGTGTTGCCGGCGGCGATTGCCGGGGCGATCTTGTGGGCCACCAGATTGAGCGGGAAATTGAACGGCGCGATCCCGGCGACCACCCCCCGGGGGAACCGCCGCACCAGGCCGACGCGCTCCTCGCTCCCCGCCGCCCAGTCCAGATCGATGATCTCCCCGCCGATCCGCCTGGCCTCTTCGGCCGCGACCGTGAAGACGCCGATCGCCCGTTTCACCTCGGCCCGCGAATCTCTGTACGCCTTGCCGAGTTCGCGGCACATCATTTTCGTGAACTGCTCGATGTTCTTCTCGAGCCCGTTGGCCACCGCGAGGCAGGTTTCCGAGCGTTTGTATGCAGGGAGATCGCGTGTGACGGCGAATGTCCGGTGCGCGATTTCGATGGCCTGCGTGTAGTCCTCGGCCGAGGCCGAAGCCGCAGCCCCGACGATCTCATCGTTGAAGGGATTGGCGACCGCGATCTTGTCGGCGCGGTCGACCCATTCGCCGCCGAGGTACATCTTATACGTTCTGGCCATGGGCAACTCCGATGTGTGTATATCCTGTCTGTTCGGGACTCCGGGCGGGGATTCGCCGCCGCGCCGGGGGCTCCGACCGTGCTCCTGTATAGGGATTCGGCCGGGCGGGCGCAAGTCGATTGTGGCCGGTGGGAAAGTCTTGGACTTGACCCACAGATTAGGGAGTTCGAGCAACACTCGCGAGCTCGTATTCACGTGCGGGAGATCCTGGGCCCGCTGTAAGATCTTGCCCGCAGGTTAGATAAGAGCCGCGCCCGCTTTAGGCCGCCACTTCTGGTCAGCGGCACCGGTTTTGCCTGAAACTAGGTCAGCGAGCGTTGCGGAAAGGAGGGATAAGATGCCGATGTCACGCTGTCGGGATCAACGGGGCCTGACCCTGCTGGAAGTCCTGGTGGCGATGGTAGTCATAAGCGCTTCCCTGTTGTTGCTCCTGGGAATGGGCGTGACGGCTCTTCACGGCAATCATTGGGCCAACAAGACGACTGTGGCCACGCAAATGATGCAGCAGCGGCTGGAGCACATACAGAGCACAGGCGACTTCTCGAACGGGACGGCATCGGCCGAAGGCGTCGATGTTTCCTGGACGTGCACGCCGATCGGCAACTATCTGCGGCGCGTCGACATCAGCGCCAACTGGGTCGATGCCGGAACTCGGAGCCGCACCAACTCCCTCACGGCGTACATCACCTCGGACTCTCTTTAGGAGGTGCGCCTATGGCACAGACACGCGAACACACCTCCGGCGCCCGAGGGACATCGCTTCTGGAAGTGCTGATTGCCTTGGTGGTCATGGGCGTCATCACGACCGCGCTGTTTGGGCTCTACATCACCCAGCACCGTACCTATATCTCGCAGGATGACGTGACCCTGGTGCAGCAGAACGCCCGCGCCTCAATCGATGAATTGGCGCGGCACATTCGCATGACCGGCCACGGCTTGCCGCTGGAAATGATGCCGCTTTCGGCGTTCAATACCGACCCGGACACGATTGTCATCAGGTACCGCACGGACAACTGTGAGACTTACCTGGCGGAGGCGATGGCGACGCCGTCCTCGGATCTCACGTGCGCCACCGATGTCGGCTGTTTCCAGCCCGGTGAGTGGGTCTACATCCTCGAACCCGATTCGGGCGGCGGCGAATGGCTTGCGCTCAGCGAGGTGCAGACCGGCGCACGGGTCTTGAGGCACGGCACGATGGTTCTGTCCAAAGCGTACGCCAAGGATGCGCTGGTCCTGACCGCCAGGCAAGTGACGTTCTATGTCGACACGACGACCGACCCACAGCACCCGGCGCTGACGGTCAAGGTGCCGGGCCAAACGCCGCAGGTTTTCGCGGAAAACGTAGAGGATCTTCAGCTGCAGTACCGCATGAAGAACGGCCTTGTGGTCGATGTTCCGGTCGTGGTGAGCGATGTGCGCGAGGTCCTGATCAGCATTACGGCCCGCTCAAATCGCCCGGACCATGAAATGGCGGAGGTGACGGGACACAGCGACGCTTACCGGCGGCGCACGTTCACGACATCCGTCTTTCTGCGCAACGTGGGCATCTAGTTGGAGGAAAAGCGCTATGACGACGCGACTGCCGACAACTGCCGGGCACCGCGGCTTCGCCACCTTCATCGCTCTGATCCTGGTGGTGATGCTGACGCTGCTCGGCATCGCGGCCTTGTCCACCTCGGACGACGAAATGAAGATAGCCGGCAACGAACTGCACGAGATGAAGGCGTTCTATGCCGCCGAGGCGGGGCTGGCGGACGCCGCGGCAGCGATGCGGTACGAGTATGACAGCACCGGGCTGCCGCCTGCGGTACTCCCCTCCGGCACCTCCAACCTGAACAACTGCCTGGTGACCTTCACCACTGCCGACGATGGTGCGGCCTCTCCGCGCATTTTGACCAGCGGCACGCTGGCCGGGTTGCACGCGCTGGTGAAGTCCTTCACCATCACCTCGGAGGCGGAGAATCTTCAGGACGGCGCGAAGGTGACGTTGTCGCAATCGTTTGAGGTGGCCCTGGTTCCCCTCTTTCAGTTTGCCGTGTTCTACGACAACGATCTGGAAATCGCGCCCGGTCCGGAGATGAACCTGATCGGCCGCGTACACTCCAACGGCAACATGTACCTGCAGTCGAACAACACGCTCCGCATGAACAGCTACGTGACCGCGGCGGGGGACATTCGCCACGGCCGCAAAGGTCCCGGCAGCGCCGGGTACGGCGATGTTCAGATCAAGAGCGCGTCCGGGGCCTTTGTCTCGATGAAGCAGGGATCGGGTTGGCTGGATGCGGGCGACCCGCAGTGGTATGATTCATCGGTGGGGCGCTGGCAGGGGCGGGTGCAGGATGCCGCCCACGGCCAGGAGTCGCTCAATCTGCCGCTCTCGCAGGAGGCGGGCGGCGATCCGCACAGATTGATCGAGCGGGCCGCCGGCAACGTGGATTCCTATGAGAACAAGGCGACCCTGAAATTCATCGACGGCCGGGCTTTCCAGCGGGTCGGCGGCATCTGGACCGACATCACGGCCGACATGACGTCCCGCAACATCATTTCCTCCTCCGATGACAAGTTCTACGATCAGCGGGAGAAGAAGTGGGTGGACCCCATGGAGCTCGACCTGGGCAAGCTGTATGATGAGGGCTATGGGCCGGCCAACGGAGTGATTTACTTCTCCGACCAGACCTCGGACTTTCCGGCCCTCCGGATTAAGAACGCCGATGAGTTGGACGGGGGTCTGTCGGTCGTCAGCGAGAATCCTATGTATGTCGTCGGAAACTACAATGCGACTGACAAGAAACCGGCGGCCCTCATTGCCGATGCCATCACCTTCCTGTCATCCGCCTGGGATGACAGCAAGAGCACGCTCAGCAAAACTCAGCGGGTCGCTACCACTACCGTCGTCAATGCCTGCTACGCAACCGGAAACGTGGAAACGACCTCCAGCGATTACAGCGGCGGATTCGAGAACCTCCCCCGATTCCTGGAGACCTGGAACGGGAAGACGCTCCGGTGGAAGGGCTCGGCCGTCAACCTGTGGGCGTCCCGACAGGCTACTGGCACGTGGAACGGAACCTACTACGACCCGCCGAACCGCGACTGGTTGTACGATACTGACCTCGATGATCCCTACAAGCTGCCTCCGGAAACGCCAATGATCCGCGTGTTCCAGCGCAGCGGGTGGAAGCAGGAGCACGTCGGGTACGCAGACGCGGACTTCTAAAAGGCTACCCGCACTGAAAAACCGAAAACCCGCCTGCGGGCGGGTTTTCTTTTGCCGGCCTCAGCGAATATCGATGTCGTAGGGGAGGCGGGCCAGGAGCTCGCCCTCCGGGAGATCCGCCAGCGGAGCGGCGGCCGCCCGCACCTCCTCGCCGACGAGACCGGCCCAGCGGCCCAGCCAGCCGAGCACGGGCACCTGGGGCAGGTCGATCAGCCGCCGGCGTTCGGGATAGCGCACGACCCGGTATTCCCGGAGGCCCAGGTGCGAGGCGGTGTAGTCGAGCGCCTGCTTGAGGCCGCCGAGCTCGTCGACCAGACCGTGCTCCCGCCCTGCCTGTCCGGTCCACACCCGGCCGCGGCCGAGCTGGTCGATGCTGTCGCGGGGAAGGCGGCGGTTTTCCGCCACCAGTCCGACGAAGTGGTCGTAGAAGGCGCCGAGCATGGCGCCGAGGCGGGCCCGTTCCTCGTCGGTGAACGGGCGCATCGAAGTCATCATGCCGGCGTGCCGGCCTCGGGTGAACAGCTCTTTGCCCAGCTCGATCTTGTCGTAGAGTCCGGCCAGCACCGGTTTGCCGCCGAAGATGCCGATCGAACCGGTGATGGTGGCGGGGTCGGCGAAGATGTGTCTGCCGGCCATGGCGATGTAGTACCCGCCGGAGGCGGCCCGCGAACCCATCGAGACCACCACCGGCTTCTGCCGGGCGGCCAGCTCGGCCCGATGGAAGATCTCGTTGCCGGCCAGGGCGTAGCCGCCGGGAGAGTCGATGCGGAACACGACTCCCTGCACCTGCGGGTTGGCGAGCGCCTGCCCGAAGGCGCTCTCCATGAGCGCCGGGGTCACCTCGCGGCCGCGGCCCGAGAGCGGGCTGGGATCCGCAGCCCCCTCGGGCTGGATTTCCCCGTCGGCGTACACGACGGCGATTTCGGGCAGCGGCGGCCAACCGTCGTTCATCAGCGTGTCGGCCCGGTAGGCGCGGAAACTGATTTCCGGCAGCGGACTGAGAAACTTGTCGGGGACCAAGCGGTCCCGATAGGTGAGCCCGTCGACCAGGCCGAGGTCGAGGGCCTCAGTCGAGGTGTAGGGCCCGCTGTCGATCAGGCCGCGCATGGCCTCCGGGTCCATGCCGCGCCCCTCCGCCAGGCCGCCCACGAACTGGGCGTAGAGGTCATCGAGCAGCCGGTTGGTCATCTCCCGGTTTGCCTCCGACGGCGTCCGCATCGTGTACGCCTCCGGGGCGGTCTTGTAGTCGCCGATACGTACCATGTCCGCGGCCACGCCGAGCTTCTCCATCGTCCCGGCAAAGAAAGTCAGTTCGGCCCGGAGGCCGATGAGGTCGAGGTCGCTGACCGGCGGGATGAGGATCGAGTCGCCGGCGCAGGCGACGTAGTAGGCGATGTTGTTCGGTCCGGTGAGGTGGCTGACGATGGTTTTCCCCTGCGCCCGGAACCACGCCATGGCCTCGCGCATTTCCTGGGCCTGGGCGAGGGTGAGGCGGAGGTTGTCCAGATGGAGCACCATCTCCCCCACGCCCGGGTCGCCGGCCGCCCGGTAGATGCCGAGCACGAGATCGGCGAAGGCGGGACGCCGCGCGCCGAAGAATGTCTGCACCGGGTTCTCGTCGGCAGCCCCGCTCACGGACACGGACAGACGGCGCGCCGACCCGCGGATCAGCGACGGCTGGCGCGAATCGGTGGCCCCCACGACGAGGTGGCTGAAACGATGGCCGGCGTCGGAATCGAAGTGGCTCTGCGTCCCGACGAAATACTCCAGCAGGTTGGCCCGCGCGCCGATCTCGAAGTTGCCGTCGGAGTCGACGAACGCCTCGATGGAGAGGCCGGTGGCGGGGATGACTTGCGCGTGGTAGATGTAGGTCCAGTCATCCTCGGCGGCGGCGGCCGACGAGAGGGCGTCGACCGCAAGCGTAACCGTCGCCCCCTGCGGCCGGTAGCCGAGCGAATAGCGCTGGATGACGCGGGTGTCCTCGCCCTCAAGCTCGGACCGGTTCAGGTTCGACCAGACCGCGCCCACGGCGAAGGGGCTATTGCCGCGCGAGGTGAGGCCGATGTTCCAGTAGTGGCGGTGATCGTAGGGACTGGGGCCGGACGGAAAGTACCGGTAGGAACCCCCCACCGAGAGCGAGGAACCGAGCGACAGGCCGCCGGCGAGCGCGTATTCCTTGAAATCCTCCCCGGCGTCGCTGTCAATGCGCCGGTAAGCCAGTCCGAATCCCCGTCGCGTGATGACGGTGCCCCAGTTTTTCAGAACCGAACCCTCGGCGAGGTCGCCCATGAAAGCGACGGTGGCGGGTTTGTAGGGGCCGAGGACGGCCGGGTTGACCCAAACCGCTTCGGGGCCGAACGCGGTGGCCGCGGGCGCATAGTAGAACACGTCGTCGGGAAAAGGCACTTCCTGCGCCTTCGCCCCGAGCGGGATGGCCGCGGCTGCCGCAAGCAGCGCGGTCCAGCGATGAAACCGCATCATTCCTCTCCCTGGCCTCGGCCACGAATGTAGATGTTGCCGCTGCCGCTGATGGAACTGCTGATGAATCCTTGTCCCCCGCCGACCACCAATCCGAGGCGGTCGCGCTGGACGAGGTCGGTCTGGAACCGCAGACCGGACACTTCGATCCGGCCGCTCTCCCCCACCGCGAGCGACATCACCGCCGACAGGTCGGCGGCGGCGGTGATGTCGACATCCTCGAACCGGTTGCTCACCACCAACTGGCTCTCGCCCAGGTCGGCGATCTCGAGCGTGATCGGGGCGGACTGGCCGCGGATCACATTGCGCCGTCCGAGCGGCCGGAAGTCGGTGACGTCGATGAGGCCGAAATCGTTGCGGATGCTGACTTCGCCGGTGAGCCCCTCAATGCGGATCTCCCCGCCGTCGTTGCGGAACACCGCCTGGTGCTCCCGGCTCTCGATATCGGAGGCCGTGAGGGTCGAGTTGCTCGTCCGGACGGCAATGTCGCCGGCGACGTCCTCGAGAATCACGCGGCGGTTGGCTGTGCCGAGGTCGACCGGTCCCCGCACCCGGTAGACCTCCAGGCGCCCGAGCGACGACGGGTTGACCACCCCGCTGAACGGACCCTCGGCCGTGACGTCAAAATAGAGCGCGTCGATATCGACGAAGACGTTTTCAGGAACGCGGATTTCCGCGTCGACGCTCCCCGACTCGGCGCCGCTCCACGGCGCGGGGTTGGGCGCGCGCAACTGGAGCCGGGCGCCGTCGGCAACGCGGCCGATGTCGACAGCGATGAGGTCGATGTAGTCGACGGCGCGGGAGCGCGAGTCGGTGACGGCCTGCTTGGTGTAGACGACGACGGCCCGGTCGGTTTCGGTAGCGCGGATGGTGATCTTTCCGGCCAGCGTGGCGGCCGAGCGGACGAGCAGCTTCTCGCCGGGGGCCAGCGGGGCGGCGACAGTCAGCGGGCGGGTGGCGAAGCGGCCCTCGCCGGCGTCGTGAATTTCCTGCGCCCGGGCCGGGCCGATACCCACCACTGCGGCGGCCAACAGCGCGCAGGCGGCGCGCCGGGCCGGTCGGCTATGAGAGCGAGTCATAAATCCCTTTCATGAGTATTGATCCCGCGACCGCCGCGTTGAGCGACTCGACCTCGGGGGCGTGGGCCACGCGGACGGTGCAGGCCGCCAGCGCCCGCATCCGGTCGGACAGGCCCTCCGCCTCCGACCCCACCGCGAGCGCGTAGCGGGCCGCCGGGTCCGGGCGGAGAGATTCGCTCAGCGTCTGCGTCCCCCCGCGCCCGGCCGCCAGCAGGGTGATCCCCTCGCTCGCCACCAGACGCGCGAGGGTGTCGCAGTCGGCGGCGGCGATCCGGACGCCGAAGACGGCCCCGGCCGACGAACGCACAACTTTGGGTGCAAACGGCTCAGCCGTCGTCCCGACCGTCACCACCAACCGGAAACCGAACGCGAGCGCGGACCGCAGGAGCGTGCCGAGGTTGCCCGGATCGGCCACGTTTTCGCACACAAGAATGGTACGGTGGCGGCGCGCACAAAGTTCGGCCGGGTCGATCCGGGGAATGGTAAAGACGCCGACGATGCCCTGCGGAGCGGGCGTGTCGGCCAGCTTGGAGAGCTGGCGGACCGACAGCTCGCGGCAGGGAACCCGGGCGGCGCGAAAGCGCGCCGCCAGTTCGCGGCCGCGCGCGCTGAGGTCGGCGGGCGCGTAGAACACTTCATCCGGCCGAAACGAGTGACGCAGCGACTCCTCGAGCAGGCGGATCCCCTCGGCGAGGAAGCGTCCCTGACGCCGCCGCCCCTTCTTGGTCAGGAGCGCCTGCAGATTTTTTAATTCCGTGCCGGTGACCTGCATATTTTATTGGCGGTGACACGTATCGCCGCCCCGATAAGGAATTGACGACCCGTTAGGCTTGGCAAGTGAAAACTCCCGCGTTGACGCTCCTGTGCAGTCTGCTTCTGGTGTCCCTGCTGCACGCCGAGAACCGTCCGATCATTATCGGCGGGCTCGACGGCCTTGATCCGTGGGCGGAGGAGGCGGGTTACCCGGTGCTCCTGGCGCTCTCGGGCGGGGGCATTCGCGGGCTGGCCGGGATCGGCGCGCTGCGGGCATTCGAAGAAACGGGTATCCGGGTGGTCGCCATCGCCGGCACCTCCATGGGCGGGGTCGTCGGCGGGCTTTACGCCGCCGGCTACAGCCCGGCCGAGCTCGAGGAAATCGTGCACGGGCTTGATTTCGCCGCGCTCTTCCAGAACACCCCGCCCCGCGCGACCATGCTGCAGACGCGGCGGCGCGAACACGGGCGCGACCTGATCAGGCTGCGCTTCGAGGGCCTGCGGCCGCAAATCCCGCAGGCGCTCACCTCGGCCCAGTACCTCACGAACGTCCTGACGGAGCTGACGACCCAGGCGACGTACCGGTCCGACGGGGACTTCAGCCGCCTGCGCGTGCCCTACGCGGCCGTCAGCACCGACATCATCAGCGGTCAGCAGGAGGTGCTGCGGAGCGGCTCGCTTGCCGACGCCATGCGGGCGACCATGGCGTTCCCGCTGGCTTTCACCGGCCTGGAGATCGACGGCAAGTTTCTCATGGACGGGGGCATGGTGGATCCGGTGCCGGTCGACGTGGTGCGCGATCTGTCCGACTCCACCGATTTCGTGGTGGCGGTGAACACGGCGAGCACGCTGCGGAGCCGGGAGGAGCTGGTGACGCCGCTCGACATCGCCGACCAGGCGACGACGATCATGACGGCGCAGCGGCTGCGGGAGTCGCTCGACGAGGCGAATTTCGTCCTCGAGCCGGCGCCGCCCGGCATTCAATCGACGGACTACCGGTTCAGCGACAGCCTCATCGCGCTCGGCTACCGGGCCGCCCTGGCGGCGGCCGACAGTCTCCGGCGCCTGCTGGAGCAGCGGGTTGACCACACTGAGTTTACAGTCGCGAGCGTGGCCGCGGCGACCTTCAGCCCGGAGGCCCAGGCGATCTTTCGGGATGCGCTCCTGAATCGCCCGTTCACCCGCGCCGGGCTTATCCGGGAACTGAAGCGGCTGGTGCGCGCTCTCGACCTGTTCCGTCTGGAGGCCGTGCTGGAGCCGGCGACGGGCGGCGGCGCGCCGGGGGAGGCAGTTGAGCTTCGCCTCAATGGATTCGCCAATTTCGCGCCCGGTGCCGCGGCCTTCCTCTTCTTCGGCAACACCCGTTTCGACGACAGCGACATGGAGGAAACCCTGGCGCTTGGCGATTCGGCGGTGACGCCGGCCAGCCTTCGGCGCGGCCTCGACCGCATCCTCGGCCGGTACGCCGCCGCAGGCTGGGACCTCGCCTGCATCCGCCGGACGTCTGTCGATCCCGACCGGGCGCGCATCACGATCGTGATCGACGAAGCGCTGGTGCGGGATATCGCGGTGGACGGCGTGCGGCGCACCCGCCCCTGGTACGTGCGCGCCCACTGCCCGCTGCGATCGGGGGAGCCCTATTCGACGGCGCAGGCCGCCGCGGGACTCAAGAACATCTACGGCACCGATCTCTTCGACCGGGTCACCATCGACATCCGCCCCTCCGGCGGGCGGCCGGTCGTAGTCATCGGCGTGGAGGAAAAGGCCTACCCGCAGGTGCGGCTGGGCTGGCACTGGGACGACGAGTACGAGTCGGAGGAATTCATCGAACTGGCCGACGACAACCTCGGCGGGATCGGGGTGGAGGGGCTGGTGCACGCGCGCTACTCCCCCGACCGGCAGGACTATCATGTCGGGTTGCGCGCCGACCGCATATTCAAGACCTACCTCACGAGCACGATCAGCGGGTACCGTACCCTCCTGGACCGCCACCTGTACGATGCCGATGACTCGCTGATCGGCGCGCGCCGGGAGTCGAAGGCCGGCATCGAGATCCGTCTGGGCCAGCAGATCGCCCGGCTGGGGACGGTCACGGCCGGCCTGGTGGTGGAGCAGGTCGAGTACTCGCACGAGCCGGACGGCTCGGTCGAGAGCGATTTCGGCCTGCGCATCCTCGAAATCGAGTCGATGATCGAGACGCTCGACCGGGTACCGTTCCCGCGCACCGGCGAGCGCATCTACCTCCAGTTGCAGCAGGCGGGGAAACTGGTCGGCGGCGATGCCGAGTATACGCGGTTTTCGGGGTCGCTCGAAGCGTACTTCCCGCTGTGCGGTTGGCTCACCTATCATCCCCGGGCCGCGGCCGGGCTCTCGCGCCCGGCCCTGCCCTGGTCGGAGAAATTCTACCTGGGCGGCATGCACTCCCTGGCCGGCTACCGGACGCACCAGTTGGCCGGAGACCAGATGCTCGTGCTCAGCCAGGAGTTGCGGCTGGCCCTGCCGCTGCGGTTCTACCTCTCGCTCCGGTACGATGTCGGTGATGTGCACGACGCGCTGGAGGAGATCCGGCTGTCGTCGGTGCGGCACGGCGCGGGCATCAGTCTCGCGCTGGACGCCCCGATCGGGCCGGTCGAGATCGGCTACGGGGTGAGCGCGGACGACCACGAGCAGCTCTACCTGCGGGCGGGGTTCGACTTCTAGGGGCGCACGGCCCCCCCTTGGTGTCACGCGGCTGCCGCGTCCCGGCCTCCTGTCGGCGCCGCAATTCTCACCACGCCGCCGCTCGAAAGCACTCTCTGTGTCGGGGTGAATTCTCTGCTGTCCGCTCGTAGAACACAGCCATCGGGAGTTCAGTTCCCGGCGCGCTCCGGGCCGGGGGGTCTATGCCCGCGCGGGGCGGCAAAGGGTTTGCCTGTGCGGTCGCGATGGTGTAGCTTCTCCCGGTGTCCGGACAAATCGGAGGTGATATGCGAATCAGCCTGATTGTTTCTTTCGTACTGCTGGGTCTCGGATGCGGCGCCGGCGAGCGCCGCCCGGCGGTGGACGCGCCCGATCTTGCGGCCACCCTGACCCAGGCGGCCGCTCTCGTGACCGACCGGTTTCAGCAGGATCTGAGGGGGGAGTTGATGGCGGCCATGAACACGGGTGGGGCGGCGGCCGCGATTGAGGTCTGCCGCACGCGGGCGCCCGAGATTGCCGCGCAGCACAGCCGGGTGGGGGCATGGTCAATCGCCCGGGTATCCGACCGGCCGCGCCGCCCGGAGCAAGCCGCCGATGACCGCCAGCGCGCGGCCCTGGCGAAATTCAGCGACACCGCCCTGGCCGACCAAGCTCTCACCGAATGGCTGGCCGACGAGCGCGGCGACTCCAGCTTCGTCTACTACCGGCCGATCCGGATCGGCGGGCTGTGCCTCTCGTGCCACGGAACGCCGGACCAACTCGCCGCCGGCGTTGCGGAGCGACTCGCGGAGGTCTACCCTGGGGATCAGGCGACCGGGTACGCGGTTGGAGAGCTCCGCGGGATGTTTGTGGTCGCCATGGCCTGGCCGGCGGCCCGGGCGGAGGCCGAGCGCCTCGTGCAGGCATCGAGAGATACGACCGGCACCGCCCGCTAGGAGCCAGGTGCGACGGCCGGGGCGGGCCGGCTAAAAACGATACGCGGCGCTGACCCGGAAAGTATCGTCGAAATCGGTCTGGCGGAGGTAGGCGAAATCGATCGTGACGTGGCGGACATCGACGCCGCCGCCGGCCGTGAACCGGCCGATGTCAAAGCCGGCGCGGCCGAACAGCAGCTCGCGGTAACCGATTTCCCAGCCGAAGTGGGTGTCCAGCGAGAGCGGGCCGCTCCAGTACTGGGCGGCCGCCTCGAGGCTTTCGAATTTCACATCCCCGCTCATCATGAACCGCCCCGTGAACTCGCGGTAGCGCCGCTCGAGCCGCAGGCCGGGCTTGACCGTCGGGTAAATCGACTCGGTGTTCGCCCCCGCGAGCGTGTCGCCGCCATAGCGGATGAAACCGGTGGTGACGTCGGTGACCATCACCCCGACATCGGCCCACGCGGCGGCCCGGTAGAGCAGACCGGCATCGACCGTGAGACCCTGGCCGGACTTCACGCCGATGTCGCGGTAGATGATCTTGGCCGTGAGGCCGAAATCGAGGCGGTCGGCGAGACGGCCGGCGAGGGCGGCGCCGATCAGGATGTCGGCGTGGCTCTCCTCCTCGACCACGTAGGGATAGTTAAACTCATCGAGCTGAGTGATCTTGATGCCCCCCCCGCCGAGATAGTAGACGTAGAAACCATACGTCCGGATCGGGGAGGCAGAGTCCGCGGAAGCACTGGTGAATCCGACATAGTCATGGTTGAGCAGCGAGCCGAAGGTTTCCGCGTGCATTGCGGTGAGATAGTGACCGTCGAGGCGGGCCATGCCGGCCGGATTCCAGTAGGCGGCCGTGGCATCGAACGGGCCGGCCGCCACGGCGCCGCCGAGGGCGAGGCCGCGGGCACCGGCGCCGAGCGTGAAGGGTTCGCCGGCGTACTTGGCGGCACGGCCGCCGGAGGCCGCGGCCAGGGCGAGCGCGAGGCTGAGGGCGAAACGGAGCGCGGTTGTCTTCATAAGGTGCACCATCGGCGGCAAGATATAATACGGAGAGTCGGGACGCTACTGTAAGTATCGGCGGGGCCGAGTGCTGCGCCGGTGGCGCCCGAAAGGCCTGCATTGCGGGCTATGAAGTTAGAGCTTGTCGGCGGAGACGCCTGAGCTATGCCGTCATTTGCCGGAGGCTGAGGGTTTCCGGCCTATGGGCAAAGGCAGCAGGGGACGCTGAACAGATCGAATCCGACTCGTCTGAGGCCTTGCCTGCCGCTGCCCAATTTCGCATTTCCTGCGGATTTGTTTTCGGCTTTGATATACAGCAACCAAGCCCACGTTTTTGGATAAATAACCTGTGGAAGCCTTCTCTGACTCAATGTTCAGGCGGCCGGCCTGTGAATAAATCAGGCAAGGAAAGGCCACAGTGGATCGCAGATCCGGAAACGAGCGAGAACGGAAGTCGTTGATGCGTAGTGCGTTCTGTGCGGTTATCCTGTTCTGTCTGACCACAGTGAGTACCGACGCGCAGTCGGCCAGGCCCGGGAATCCCTCTGGTCCGAAACGCGACGATCACCGGTGCCTCACGCAATTCTGGTATGATTGGCAGTATGGGCGGAAAACGGCGGGGTTCATGTGCCCGCCTGAGGGTGTGTGTGACAGCCCGAAAGTGCGCAATTCGTGGATCCCCGCACCCGGGCAGCCGATCACTACCATTGCCGTGTTCTTCCATATCATAACCGGGGACGATGGGGCCAACCCGTCGCTTTCCGCCGACAATCTTGCCGTCGCCGTCGCTGCAATGAACGCAGACTTCCTGCCCTACCGCATCCAGTTCCGCTACGATTACCGGTTTATTTCATCATCGCAGTTTCGGGTGCTCGACTCCTGGGACGAGTGCAACCTCATGAAGGAGACCTACGCGTTGGATCCGGAGTACCAGTGCAACATCTTCGTGACCGGAGTCGACATCGACGGCCAGAGCTTCTCTTGGGGAACGTACCCCTGGGAGCCCGGCGCCGAGGGGCCGCGAGGCGGTATCTTCATGGCCAGCAATCACATGCCTCCCGATGACGACGGCACCCTCACCCACGAGATGGGCCACGCCCTGGGGCTCTACCACACCTTCTACGGGGTCGAAGAGGTGGAGCCGTGCGGAGTCTGCTACGAGTCTCCTCAACAACTGACCAACGACTGGGTCGGGGATTTCTGCTCCGACACCGACCCCACTCCCGAAAACTACTACTGCCTCCCGCCCTCCGGGACCGACCCGTGCACGGACATCGCCTGGGGACCGACTCAGCCGCAGAATCACATGAGCTACGCTCCCCTGTGGTGTCGGTACGAGTTCTCGCGGCAGCAGACAGGCCGCATGCACTGTTGGTTGCGGGATCGTTTGGAGTCCTGGATCGTCTCGGTCAGTTTCGAGGCCGATGTCGCCTCCGGACCTGTTCCGCTCGATGTACAGTTCACTTCGGAAACGCTTGAGGATGTCCTGAGCTGGTCCTGGAGTTTCGGCGACGGCGACTCGGCCGATGTGCCGCATCCCAGCCACACGTATACGGGACCGGGGCGGCACGATGTCTCAGTCACAATTGTGACCGCCCACGGCGCTTTCACCCGAACCCGGAGCGACTACATATGGGCGCAGGCGGACACGCTGATTGTCCCCGGCGGACTGGGACGGGTTGAGGAATCGGTCAGATTCGACATCGGTGCGAGAAACACGCAGCCCGTGGATCGCATCAGGATACCGTTCGACTGGAACGGCCCCCTGAGCATGAGCCTCGACTCCGTGTCGACAGCCGGCCTGCGAACGGCCGATATCGCGAACCACGGTTTCCTCCACTGCGATCCCTCGAACAGGTGCGCCACCTACGAGGTCAATCCGCCGCCGGGACAGGAGATTCTTCCCGACACCGGGGCTCTGCTCAGCATCTACTTTACGTGCTCTTCAGGTTACCACGGGCAGACCAACCCCATTGCCATCCTGTCATACGGCGGTTATGAGCCGCTTCTCTCCTGCCCGCAGGGTCCCGTGGTTCCGATCCTTCTCCCCGGAGAGCTGGAAATCTGCGGCACCGGAGACGTCAACTATAACGGCGACGGCCCGAATATCGCGGACCTCATCTACCTTGTCGACTACCTGTTCAGAGGCGGTCCGGAACCGCCGTCGGCGGCCACCGCCAACATCGACGGTCTCCTCCCGGTCAACGTCGTCGATCTGACTTCCCTCGTCGGCTACCTGTTCGGGACCGGACCGCCGCCGCCCTGCTTGTGATGATTGCGCGGATTCGGGGCCGCGGCGCCGTTCGAATGCGACAGCGCGAAACGCCTTTTTCGCAGGTCCCCACTTCCCCAACCGCCGCCGCCGATCGTTCTCGTCCATTTGCGACTCCCCGCCGCCGCTGGCGCCGCGGAAACTCGGTGTCGGTGCAGATCCGGTTAACGAGGACGGAGAGCTTGTCGGTGTCGCGGCCCGTGACAGCGAGGTCAGGAGTGCTGTCGCCGGTCAGATCGGTGACGCAGATACCGAGCGGGCAGTCGCCAACAGACCACGTTTATGCGGCGGAGAAAGTAGCGTCGCTGCCGTTAAAGAAAAGCGAGGTGCAGGCGGCCGAGTCGCAAGGGCGGCCAGGTCGAAATCGTTGTCCTCATCGAGATCCCCCGCCTCGACCCGGATCGGGACGTCGCACGTGGGGCAGCTCAGGGACGGAGCGAGGAAACCGCCTCCCCTATTCATCCTCACGGACACGCCGCCGGCGCGGGTCCGCCGCGGAATACATACGCTATGAGGAACGTGATGTCCGCGACCGCCAACTTCCCGTCTGCTGTTACATCCGCCTCCTCAAAGCAGTCAGGCTCCGGCCCGCCGCGGAAAACATGATTGATCAGGAAAGTGATGTCGGCCACGGTTACCGCTCCCGCCGCATCGAAGTTGACATTCCCTCTGGTTCCATTGCAGCATTTCGTCCAGGAAGCCAAATGCCCCGACACCTTGTTGCCTGCTATAGCGAAATCTCCCCCAGCGATAAGGGCCCCGCCGCACACGGTCAGGGCCAAGACGTAGCCATTCATCCCCGAACCGAGCGAAGACCACGCCGAACCGTTCCAGGAGGCGATGCGGTTGGCGCTGGTCCCGCCCGCCGTCGTGAACCCGCCCCCCGCGATCAGGTTGCCGCCGTACCCGGTCAGGGCCTCGACCGCGTCATTCATGCCCGAACCGAGCGAAGACCACGCCGAACCGTCCCAAGAGGCGATGTAACTGGCGCTGGTCCCGCCCGCCGTTGTGAATTCTCCCCCCGCGATCAGGTTGCCGTCATACACGGTCAAGGCCTCGACTGCGTCATTCATGCCCGAACCGAGCGAAGACCACGCCGAACCGTCCCAGGAGGCGATGTGGTTGGCGGTGGTCCCGCCCGCCGTGGTGAAATATCCCCCCGCGATCAGGTTGCCGTCGTATACGGTCAGGGCGTAGACGTAGCTGTCGTAGTCACTCATGCCCGAACCGAGGGAGGACCACGCCGAGCCGTCCCAAGAAGCGATGCTACCGGCGCTGGTCCCGCCCGCCGTGGTGAAATATCCCCCCGCGATCAGGTTGCCGTCGTACACGGTCAGGCCATTGACGTAGCCGTAGTAACCCATCCCCGAACCGAGGGAGGACCACGCCGAGCCGTCCCAGGAGGCAATGAAGTTGGCGCTGGTACCGCCCGCGGTGTCGAAATGGCCCCCGGCGATCAGGTTGCCGTCGTACACGGTCAGGGCCTCGACGTAGTCATTCATGCCCGAATCGAGGGAAGACCACGCCGAACCGTTCCAGGAGGCGATGTAGTTGGCACTCGTTCCGGCCGCCGTGCTAAACCATCCTCCCGCCATGAGGTTGCCGCCGTACACGGTCAGGGCATAGACCCCGTAATCCATCCCCGAACCGAGGGAGGACCACGACGAACCGTTCCAGGAGGCAATGAAGTTGGCGTTGGTTCCGCCCGCCGTTGCGAAATATCCCCCGGCGATCAGGTCGCCGTCGTAGACGGTCAGGGTACCGATGTAGTCATTCATCCCCGAACCGAGGGGGGACCACGACGAACCGTTCCAGGAGGCGATGCAGTAGGCGCTGGTTCCCCCCGCCACTACGAAATATCCCCCGGCGATCAGGTTGCCGTCGTAGACGGTCAGGGCACGGACCTCGTAATTTATACCCGAACCGAGGGGGGACCACACCGAACCGTTCCAGGAGGCGATGCTGCCGGCGCTGGTCCCGCCCGCCGTCGTGAAATAGCCCGCCGCGATCAGGCTGCCGTCGTACACGGTCAGGGCACGGACGAAGCCATTCATCCCCGAACCGAGGGAGGACCACGCCGAACCGTTCCAGGAGGCGATGCCCTTGGCGCTGGTTCCCCCCGCCATCGTGAACTCTCCCCCCGCGATCAGGTTGCCGTCGTATACGGTCAGGGCGTGAACCCAGTCGCTCATGCCCGAACCGAGGGAGGACCACGCTGAACCGTCCCAGGAGGCGATGCGATTGGCGCTGGTTCCGCCTGCCATCGTGAAATCTCCCCCCGCGATCAGGCCGCCGTCGTACACGGTCAGGGCCAAGACGTAGTCATTCATGCCTGAACCGAGGGAGGACCACGCTGAACCGTCCCAGGAGGCGATGCGATTGGCACTAGCCCCGCCCGCCGTGGTGAAGGTTCCCCCCGCGATCAGGTCGCCGTTGTGTACGGTCAGGGCATAGACGGAGTTATTCATCCCCGAACCGAGGGAGGACCACGCCGAACCATTCCAGGAGGCGATGTAGGAGGCCACCACATCACCAGCGGCCTGAAACGAACCTCCAACAACGAGATTTCCATCGTAGACAATAGCTGCACGTACGGCGCTGTCAACACCGGGAATGGAGGGGGAAATGCTGTTGTCCCAGAAGATGTCATCGGGGTGGTCGGCAGGGAAAGCGGGAGAGGCAGGCTGAAACAGCGGCGCGCGGGTGGCGGGGTCGATGCCGGAGCGGAAGCCTTCGATATCAAGCGGGCCCTCGTAGCCGGAGCGCCGAGCGGCGTCGAGGTCGAACCGGCCGTCGGGGGTGAGGTACTCACGTATGCTTTTGCCTCGCGGTTGAGTCGGCAAGGGATCTTCGGCAAGGATCGAACCTGCGAAAATCAGGCAGAGGGCGAGAGAAACAAATGTGTACTTCATGGAAACACTCCGGCGTCTATGCGGCCGGGCGGCCGGCGATTTGAACTCCCTACGTCAACGGGAATAAGATGCCAAAAATGGAGTATTTGGTCAAGGAGAATGCCGAGGAGCAGGGGCGGAAACCGGCGCGCGCGGGAGCAGAGGCCACGTGAAAACGGCGGGAGCGATCGCTCCCGCCGTTCGGGTTCAGTCTATAAGCCTGAGGCCGTGATCAGTGCGGGGTCGAGGTCGACTTGTCGCCCGCCTTGGTCTCGGTCGACTTGGCCTTGTCGCACGGCTTGGCGCAGGTCGCGGCGCACGACTTCTTCGCGCCGTCGGAAACCTTCGCCGCCGGAGCGGCGGTGCCGGTCGTGGCGACGGCCGGGATGATCTGAGCTTCGTAACCCTTGTTGGTCACGAGGGTGGTCATGTCGTCGTTCTTCGCCATGGTCTTGTCGACGATGACGACGGCGAGGCCGCGCTTGTGGTCAACCTTCGCGACTTCGAGGACACCCGGCGCCTTCTCGAGGGCGGCCTTGATGGAGTTCTCGCAGCCGGTGCAGGTCATGCCCTTGACCGACATCATGCGGACTTCGGCGTTCTCGCCGTGGGCCTGACACATCTTGCCCCAGGCCGCGCAGTCCTCGGGAGTGCAGAACGACGGATCGCAGCCGGCCATGAACTTGGCGTTGGCGCAACTGCCGGCCGCGGTCATCGCCGTCTCCCCGGTCTTGTGGCCGGAGCAGCCGGCATTCTCAGCCGAGGTCATCTTGGCTTCGGCAGTCTTGCCCGCCGTGCAGGCCGACTTGGCCGAGGCGGATTCCGCGGTCTTCTTGACGGCACAGGAGCCATCGGCATAAGCTGCGGCGCCGGCAAACATCATGGCGACCGCCAGAACGAGGGCGACGGTGAATACTTTTCTCATGGTGTTACTCCTCTTCACACGGGTACATCAGCGGTTCAGGTTTTATGGTACAGTATACGTTTTTTTATCCGGCCAGTCAAGCGCGATTACCGGTTTGTGGATATTTTTGGGCGATGATGTGTTGTATTGGCGTCATCGGCATCGGCTATCCCACCTATCGGTATGTCGGTTTAACACCCCAGACCGGGGGATGGTTTCAGAAAAAAGCGTACTATTTCAGTCCCTTATTGCCATCGTCTTTATCTTCAATCGGTTACCGGAAGAAAAACCTTGATCGCACAAGGTCATTTCACTTATATGCGGATATATGAATATTAATATATCACCGCACGACCAGTTCAAAGCCCTGGCCGACCCGACCCGGTTGCGGCTGCTCGTGCTGCTGACAGCGGGGGAGCTGTGCGTGGGCGATCTGGCTGCAACTCTGGGGCTGCCGCAACCGACCGTGTCGCGGCACCTCGCCCGGCTGAAACTGCTCGGCTGGGTGGAAGACCGCCGGGCGGGGAAACGGGTGCACTACCGCCTGGCCCACCCGGAGACGGCGGTGGGGACGGCGATTGCGGAGCTTCTCCCCCGCCTCGCGGCCGAGCCGCCCTTCGGGGAGGATAGGCAGCGGCTGAAGGAGCACTGCCGGGGCGGCGATGCCGGCGGCGAGCGCGGTGCGGAGATCTGACAGAGCATTTCCCGCCGCTTCTCCCCCGCGGTTCGGGCAGGCTCAGTGACCGCCAGATACACCAATTCTCATCGGGCGGGAAATTCGCCGACCGGCGAGGCTAACGCGAGAGCTTGCTGTTGGTCGGATCGGCGGGCCGTTTGGGACGGAGGCGCGGGGGTTTCGGAAAGAGGTGGCGGCCGGTCCAGACGGCGCGGAGCACCGAGTACCCCATGAACTGAATCATCACCGGCAGGCGTTTCTCGGCGGGCTCGTGGAAAGTGAGGGCATACAGCCCGCTGCCGAACCTGAGCACGGCGGAGATGGCGAAGAGGAGATGATAGTTCACGAAGGTGCGGCCGCCGATCTGCCAGGTCATGCCCGACCAGCGTTCGGCCAGGTATCCGCCGAGCAGCGAGGCGGCGAAGAAGGCGATGCCGGTGACCATGGAGAAGAGGGCGAGGTAGGCGTTGCGTCGGCCGCTCGGGCTGTTGGCGATCGGGATGTTGAAGGCCGCGAGATTGAAGCCGGTCCAGAGGATGGCGGAGAAGATCACCTCGGGGATGAGGATGCCCAGGTGGCCGGCGGTGGGAAACAGCCAGACGAGCGGGATAAAGCCGATGCCGAGGGCGGTGAACGCGATCACCGGCTTGCAGCCGAAGCGGTCGATGAGAGCGCCCCAGGGTCGGTTCATGAACATTCCGATGACAGCGGCGGCGCTGCTGTAGGCGGCCACGAGCGTGAAACTCATGCCGAGGTTGGTGAGCATGTGGGGGGCGAAAAAGGGAGCGGCGATGCCGATGGCGCAGTTCCAGGCAGAGAAGACGACCAGGAGGTGCCGAAAGGTGGGATTGCGGAGCGGTTCGACGAGGCGGTCCCAGCCGATGCGGGCGCCGCGCGACGGGCGGTCGGGGGTGCGGTTGAGCAGGACGGCGGCCGCGGCCGCGAAGGCCGCGGCGGCGGCGATGATGACGGCGAACCCCACCGGTTCGCGCCCCCGGTGGCGAAAGTAGTCTACAATGATGCCGCCGATCATGGTGGCCAGCAGGGTCGCCAGGGAAATCGCCACGTTGCGGGTGCCAAAGAAACGCCCGCGAATCCGCTCGGGCACGAGGTCGGCCACCCAGGACATCCACCCGACGGTGGCGATGTTGATGGCGACCGCGCACACGATGACGACGGCGATGAGAATCTCCAGCTTGAACCCGATCGGGAGCAGAGCCACCGGCACGATCAGCCACCAGGACTGGCGGGCGATGACGGAGTAGCGGACGGTAATGCGCTTGCGGGCGCCCGTGCGGTCAATGAGGTAGGCGGAGGCGAGCTGCGCGATCGGCGCCAAAAACGGCGCCGCCGTCAAGAGCCCGATCTCGAAATCATTCGCCCCCCACAGGAGGGCCAGGCCGGTGAGAAACGCGCCGCCGGTGAGGACGGTGAAGACGGTGGCCAGCGCGCCCTCCACCGAAATCAGGGTCAACGCCGCGCGGGTGACCGCCGAGACGCGGGCCGAGCCGTACCTGGGCCCGCGCGGCGCGGACGCGGCAAGGTCGCTGTCTTTCATTCGGCGCATGGGGCTCCCGGGGTCTCTCTTGTTCGGCGGCCGGACACGCACCCGGACAAGACCGGGATCCTCGGCCGCCGGGGATAAGATATGCAGGCAGGGCGCGGGGGAAGGTTTTTTTTTGAGCGACGGCGGCGGGCGTCGCGCCACCCGGCACACGATCACTGCCGCAGCGGCGCCGGATGAGATGCGCAGAACCGCAAAGGGCGGTCAGCGGGACGGAAACCGGGAGTGCCACCCGGCCGCGAAACCCCGAACCGCCTCAGAGGCGAAGTAGACGAAAGCCGCCACGATCAGCAGCGCGGCGATCCAGATGAAGATCCACCCGCGGCCGGCGAAGTGGTTCCGTTTCAAACCGCGGGAGTACCACGGGGCGGCCTTGCCGGCCCCGCTGAGACAAGTATAAGCCAGAGCACAAAAGACCAAACCGAGCACCAGCACCAGGCTGGCGAGTGTGTCGAACGAGAATCCATCCATGACAATCTCCGGGCTGCGCGTAAAGGAACCGGGCATACCGCTGCGTACGGAAGTAAGAAGCGGGACGGCGCCTGCGGCCGTCAACTCTTTTTGTCTACCCCGACAACGCCGGGCCGGTCGGGACGGGAGAGACGGCGGGAGGGCCGGCGGGCGATGGCGGGCGCTCCTACAACCGCTTCCTCCGATGGCTCACGAAATCCCAGATGACGAAAGAGCCGAGGTCGTCAACGGAGGCGAAGTAGGCGCGTCCCCGGTTGAGTTCGGTGAGGCGCTCGACGAACGTGCGCAGGTAGGGATCATCGGTCACCATGAAAGTGGTGATCGGGATCTTCTTCTTGCGGCAGATCACGGCCTCGTCGAGAGTGCGGTTGACGATCATGGGATCGAGGCCCACCGGATTGCGATAGAGCCGGCCGTTGGACCGGGTGATCATCGACGGCTTGCCATCGGTGATCATGAAGATCTGCCGGTTGGCGTGCTTCTTGGCCATGAGCAGCCGGCGGGCCATGCGTAGGCCGGCCTGCGTGTTGGTGTGGTAGGGGCCGACGCTCACGTAGGGCAGCTCCTCGATCGGCACCTGCCGGGCGGTGTCGCCGAAGAGAACGACGGTGAGATCGTCCTTGGGGTAGCGCGTGAGAATCAGTTCGGTGAAGGCCATGGCCACCTGCTTGGCGGGAGTGAAGCGATCCTCGCCGTAGAGGATCATCGAATGCGAAATGTCGATCATGAGGACGGTCGCACAGGAGGCGAGGCGCTCGGCCTCGTTGACTTCGAGGTCGCGCTCGGCCATGTCGAGGCCGAGGTCGCCGGTGCGGAGAACGGAGTTGAAGAGCGAGCTCGTGTAATCGATGCGGCGGGGGCTGTCGCCGAATTCGAAGGGGCGGCGTTCGGGCAGCGGCTCCTCCGCCGAGCCCCCCTCGTACGGCAGCGGGTGGTTGCCCCGGCCGGCCGCTTTCATCCCCTGGAACACGGCGTCGAAAGCGTCCTGGCGGAGCCGGCGCTCCCCCTTGCCGGTCAGGCGGAGCCGGCGGTCGCGGCCGGTTCCAATGAGGCGGTTCCGGCGGAGTTCCTCCTCGAACTCGTCGAGGTCGTACTTCTCATCGAGGATTCCCTGCTCCTGCAGGCGCCGCATGAGCCGGAGGGTTTCCTCGACGTCGCCGGCGAGCCGTATGAGCAGGTGGTTGTAGATGGCCATGAGGTCGGCCAGCTGGCGGAGCCGGCGGAACAGCTCCTCGTTCCATTCGGAGTATATGAATCGCATGGCCTCTCCCCCGGGCGGCGGGGCGGCGCCCGGTCAGCGGTCGCTCTCCATCCCGCGCAGCATGTCCGAGAGCACGTCGCCGTAGCTGACCGCGGAATCGCGGATTTCGCGGGCAATCACGTTGTACTGGTGCAGGCCCTCGAGCACCAGCTCCATGCGCAGGAGAAACTCCCGTTCGTCGCGGGTGTCGAAATACCGCCGCACGATGCGGTCGAGCCCGGCAATCGAGGTCAGCGCTTTCTTGTACCGGTCGAACGGCATGTCGTCGGAGAGCTCGAGTTTGCGGCCGGACGAGAAGTAGTCGGTGATGGCCTCGTAGGGGTTTTCCCGGTCGGCCGCCGAGCTCTGGTCGCCGCGGCGCCTTTCCCGGCGCGGCTCGGGGAAGTGCCGGGCAAAGACCTCCTTGACCGCCAGCCCGATCAGGTTGTGGGCCACGAGCGCAGAACCCTCCCGCTCCCCTTCGTACACCAGTTCGATTTTGCCGGTGACGGCCGGGATGATGGCGTAGACGTCGGCCATGCGGGGGAAGCGGTCCTGGTCGCGGAAGCGGAGGACGCGGCGCTCGATGTTCGAGACGAGAGCCTCGTAGGCAGCGATGGAGACGCGGGCGGAGACGCCCGAGGTCTGGTCGACAAATTCGCTGGCGCGGGCCTGGAACGACACCTCCTCGATGAGGTCGCGAACGAGGTCGGGGATGCGGATGTCGGCGGCGGCGATGTCGGCCTCGTGCTCGGTGATGGCACGGGCCTCGGCCAGCGTGCGCGGGTAGTGGGTGATGATCTGTGCGTCGATGCGATCTTTGAGCGGGGTGATGATGTTCCCGCGGTTGGTGTAGTCCTCCGGGTTGGCGGTGAACACCAGGAGCATGTCGAGCGGCACGCGCAGGGGGAAACCGCGGACCTGGATGTCCTTTTCCTCGAGGATGTTCAGGAGCCCCACCTGGATGCGCGGCTGGAGGTCGGGAAGTTCGTTGATGGCGAAAATCCCCCGGTTGGTGCGGGGGATTATGCCCCAGTGGATGACCTCCTCGTTGGAGATGTCGAGCTTCTCGCGGGCCGCCTTGATCGGATCGATGTCGCCGATGAGGTCGGCGATGGAGACGTCGGGCGTGGCGAGCTTCTCGTGGTAGCGCTCGCTGCGGTGGAGCCAGGCAATCGGCATCCGGTCGCCCATCTCGGCAACCATCTGCCGCCCCCGGGGCGAGATCGGGCTAAGCGGGTCCTCGTTGAGCAGAGAGCCGGGGATGACGGGGATATACTCGTCGAGCAGCGTCTCCAGCCCGCGGACAATGCGGCTCTTCGCCTGGCCCCGCAGACCGAGAAGGATGAAGTTGTGGCGGGCGAGGAGGGCGTTTTCTATGCCGGGGAGCACAGTCTTGTCGTAGCCAACAATGCCCGGGAAAACCGGTTCGCCGGACTCGATGCGGGCGCGCAGGTTGTCCCGCAATTCATCCTTGACCGAGCGGCTCTTCCAGCCGGACACTTTTAGCTCGCCGCGGGTGGCGGGTCGGGTTGTCTTGCTCATCGTTTCCCTTTGCCCCGTAAGGGGCTAGCGGTTCCGGGTTCGGTATCACTTCCTGATAACAACGCGGCCGGGCGGAAGTTCGGGGGAACGCGGAAAAACCGGACGCCCGGAGGGACCGGTCAGGGGTGGGCGACGATCCGGTAGTAGCGCTCGCGCTGCTCTTTGGGCACCGAACCCGAGGGGATGTCGATGACTTCGACGGTGACGCTGCGGCTGCCCTTGATGTGGATGACGTCGCCGGGGCGGACCTGGTAGGCCGGTTTGACTTTCTGGCCGTTGACTGTGACCAGGCCGTTTTGCCCCAACTCCTTGGCGACCGTGCGGCGCCTGACCACGCCGACGGTCGAGAGGTAGTCATCGATGCGCATCACGACCCCAGGCGGTAGTCGATGTAGGTGCGGGCCTTGATATCATCAATCCAGTCCTCAATCATGCGCGCGGTCTTCTCCTGGCGGGCGAGCTCTTTGAGACGGTCGTAGTCGTTCTCGAGAGTGAACTCGTGCTCGGACTGGTAGGCAAGGAGTTTGAGGATGTGGATGCCGAATTCGGTAAGGACGGGGCCGCGGATTTCGCCCGGGGTTTTCCACTCTCTCACGGCGGCGGCGAATTCAACCGGGAGTTCGTTGACCGCGAACCAGCCGAGTTCGCCGCCGGTGGCCCGGGTGCGGTCGTCGGCCGAGTACGCCTTGGCCATCTGGGCGAAATCCCCGCCCGCGCGGGCCTCGGCGATGAGCGAATCGGCCAGCTCGCTCGTCTGCAGCGTATCCTCGCGGGTGGGCTGCACAGCCAGGAGGATGTGGCGGAGCCTGACCTGGTTGTCCCGCCGGTCCTCGCACTGGATGACGTGGTAGCCGAACTGGGTGCGGACAACGCCGGAGATGTCGCCCGGCTGGAGACTGAATGCGGCGCGGGCGAATTCCTCGACCACATCATCGCGGGAGACCCAGCCGAGATCGCCGCCGTTGGCGCCCGCGCCGCCCGAGGAATACTGGGCCGAGAGGGCGGCGAAATCGGCGCCGTCGAGGACTCTCTGCCGGAGCGCGGCGGCGAGGGTCTTCACGGAATCGTCGACCGCCGGGGCCGGCGCAAGGGCCAGGAGAATGTGGGCGAGCTTGACCGCCTCGGGCTGGGTCGGGATGGAGTCGCGGAACTGGCTGTAGAACGCCTCGACCTCATGGCGCGACACCGACACCGACTGGAGGCGGCGGCCGACGAGGCGCTGTTTGAGCAGTTGGCCGCGGATGTCGTCGCGGTAGCGTTTCTTAAGATCGCGCAGGGTGAGGCCCTCCTGCGACAGGGCGGCCTCGAACTCGGCGGTGGTCGGGAAGTTGGCGGCGATGCGCGCCACCTGCTGATCGAGCGCCTGGTCGATCTCCTCGTCGGTCACTTTCACCGAGGTGTCCTGTTCCGCGGCGACGAGGAAGAGCTGGTCGGAGATCATCTCCTCGAGCACCTCGCGCTTGAGCTTCTCCACCTCCTCCTCCGATTTCGGCTGCTTTTTGGATTGCAGCACGGCCAGCTGCATCTGGCCGGCCAGCTCGGAGGCGAGAATGACCTTGTCGCCGACGACGGCGACGATGCGGTCGACCGTGTCGCGCGCGGCCCCGGCCGGGCCCGCCGCGAACAAAGCCGCCAGCGCGGCCACGATGATGAGCGGCGTGCGGCCGCGTCCCGCGCCCGCCATCAGCCCTGCTCTCCCTGCGGCACGCCCTGGGGGTACTTGTCCATGTCGATCGTTGTCCGGAGGGCGTCCTCGTTGATGCGGATGGTCGTCTGGGCTTTGCGCTCCTCGATCCAGACGGCGAGCGCCTGCACGCGCTGCTCTTCTTTCAGCTTGGTGAGGATCTGCGCCTTGACGTCGAGAAAGTCCTTCACCGTCGGGCTGATCTTGTCGGCGACGTAGAAGATGGAGTACTTGCCCTGGGTAACGACGGGGCCGCCGATCTGACCGACCGGCGTTTTGACGGCGAGGTCGTAGATCTCCGGAAACCACTTGCGGTCGATGTAGCCGAGGTCGCCGCCGGCCGCGCGCTTGCCCGGACGCTCGGTCAGGTCCATGGCCTTGTCGCGGAACCCCTGGAGGGAGCGGATTTCCTTGGCCAGTTTCCCCGCCGTGAGCTCGTCGGAGAGGAGAATTTCAAAGACCTGCACTTTGGCCGGATCCGTGAATTCGTCGAGGTGCTCATCGTAGTACCGCCGCACCATGCCGTCATCGGGCGCCGGCGGCACCGGGAGCGAATCGTCCCGCATGATCATCGCCATCGTCAGCTCCTTGAAGAGCTTGAGGCGGCGCTGGTACTCGGGGTCGCTGTCCATGCCCTCGCGGTGGGCCTGGACGACGAGGAGGTCCTGGAGCTTGATGGTGAAGATGACGGAGGCCAGCGAGTCGTACTGGTCGAAATCGGGGCGGATCGCCGGGGAGAGATTCTTGGCCAGGTCGAGGTACTCCAGCACCGTGATCTGGCCGTTGTCCCAGGTGGCCAGGACGAGTTCTTTCTCGCTCCGATCGAGCTGCTCGACGTCAAAATCGTTCCGGGGGAGCGTCTCCAGGAGCATGGGCGGGTAGAGCATGGAACGCTTGTGGAGCAGGTACTGGCAGGTGGCGGTGTCGACGTGGATCGGGAACTTGGTGCGCAGGCTCTCGACGTAGGCGCGGGAGAGTTCGGAGCGTTTCCGGTTTTCCAGCTGCTGCTTGATTTCCATTTTCATCTTGTCGAAAGAATCGCGGAACTCGTTGGGGAGTTTGTCGACCAGCTTGATAATGTGGTAGCCGTACTCGGTGTGGACGGGCGGGGACACCTCGCCGGGCGCCATGGCGAACGCGGCTTCCTGGAAAGCCGAAATCATGCTGCCCCAGGTGAAATAGCCGAGGTCGCCCTTGTTCTTCTTGGCCGAGGGATCGCGGGAGTAATCGAAGGCGAGCTTCTCGAAACTCTCGCCGTTCTGGATGCGGGCGAGGAGGGCGTTGGCCGTGTCGAGGTTGTCGACGAGGATGTGGGAGGCCTTGATCTTGTACTCGAGCTTCTCCCAGAACTCGCGGATCTCGGGCTCGGTGGGGACGGACTTCTCGGCGATCCGGCGCTGGGCGAGAACGTCGACGAGCAGCCGGTCCTGGTTTTGGACGACGAGGCGGGCCAGTTCCTCGCTCTGGTCGATGCCCTTCTCGTAGGCGGCCTGGATGAGGAGGCGGTTGACGACAATCGTGTCGAGCATTTCGCGGCGCTTGGCGAACTCGTCCTGCGCGGTCGGGAACGGGTAGCGGATGCTGCGGAAGTAGTCGTTGAACTCGGCGGCTTTGATTTCGTAGTCGCCGACGACGGCGAGGGTGGGGTTGTCCGATTTTCCGCAGCCGGCCAGCAGACCGGCCAAGAGCAGCAGCCCGAAGGCCGACACGAGGGGGCGATAACCTTTGTCCATCGATCCTATTCCTTCAACAGGTTCCTACGCTTCATACTCCCTTTGTACCGCGCGACGGCACGGTGGTTTCTCGCCGAGCGGCGACAAGACAATATTATAGCGGGCCGGGCCCCGGCCGCCAAGCGGGAATTTGAGGGGATTCGGGAAGGGGCGGGGCGCTATTCGAAGTCCGATTCCAGGTAGTCTTTGGTCAGAGACTGCCGGGACAGCTGCTGGGAGAGCCTCTTGCTGAACTCGAGCGCCGAGTTTTCGCCGTACACCTTGAGCATGTGGTTCATGGCTATGACTTCGGAGATGACGGTGATGTTCTTGCCGGGGGAAATGGGGACCCGGACAATGGGGATTTGGACGCCGAGGATCGTCGTGTAGCGCTCCTCGAGGCCGAGGCGCTCGTAGTCGTCCGTCTCTGACCACAGGGTGAGGTTCACTTCCACCTCGATCCGCTTCTGCATGCGAATGGCGCGGATGCCGAAGAGGCCCTCGATGTCGATGATGCCGACGCCGCGGATTTCCATGTGGTGCCCGAGCAGCTCGGAGCCGGAGCCCTTGACCACGTCCGGGGCCGCGCGCGTAATCTTCACCACGTCGTCGGCCACCAACCGGTGGCCGCGTTCGATCAGGTCGAGGGCCACCTCCGACTTGCCGATGCCCGACTTGCCGGTGTACAGCAGCCCCACGCCGTAGACGTCGACCAGCGTGCCGTGGACGGTGATCGAGGGGGCGAAGATGTGGTCGAGGTAGGCGGAGAGGCGGGCGGCCAGTTCGGCGGTCGTGAGGCGACTGGAGAAGACGCCGGTGCGGTGCCGGTCGGCGGCGTCCAGGAATTCCGGGGGCGGCGTGAGCCCCTTGCTGATGATGACCATGGGAATGTCTTTTTCAAACAGCAGGTGGGAAATCTCGGCCAGACGCTCGAGGGGGAGTCGGTTCATGTAGGCCATTTCAGTCTCGCCGACGATCTGGACACGGCGGTTGGCGAAGCGCTCAAAAAAGCCGGTCAGGGCGAGACCGGGGCGGTGGAGCTCGGGATGGTGGATGACTTTGTTCAGCCCGGCCGTGCTGCTGTTCAGCAGGGTGAGCTCCAGATCCTGGGTCCGGGTCGTATAGAGCTTCTCGACTGTGATTCCCGACATGGCAGGGACAATATACAAAACCCGGGGAGGGGGCAACTATGAAAAACAGGGGCAAAATAGACCGCCCCGCCGGAAGGCGGGGCGGTTCGAGGAGGATAAAAAGGCACTGTCAGGCCCCGGGGTAAAGGGGACCCGTATCAGTTACTGCCGGTCCTGCCGGTCTCTCAATTCCCGCTTCAGTTCGGCTTTCATCTCCTGCAGTTCGCGGCGCAGCTCTTCCAGCTCTTTCCGCAGCTCGTCGCGGTCGTCGCCGAGCCGGTCGAGATCCTTGAACTCGAATTTCAGTTTCCCGAGCTGTTCCTGAAGCTCCTTCATCTCGCGCTGAAATTCCTCGGAGTTGAAATACTCCTCCAGCGCGCCGTCGTAGTTCCCCTTGGAGAGGCCGCGAAGCTTGGGGACATTCAGAATAGCCAGGTCGGGGCCGATAGTCGCAAAATTGCCGTAAAAAGGACTGTCGCGGGTCTCCAGTTCGGCGGTGAAATTCTCCGCCCGCTGGTTCCGGATGGCCGTGATGACCACCTTATCGCCGGCCTCGCGGTCCCGGATCGCCTCGGTCACCTCCGATGCATCGGCGACCTTCTCGCCATCGATCTCAATAACCACATCGCCTGCTTTGAGCCCCGCTCTCTCCGCCGGCGAATCCTCCGCGACCTCGCTCACCAGCGCCCCCTTGCCGTCGGCGACGCCGAAGTAGCCACCCAACTGGTCGGTGAGATCATTCAGGGTGATTCCCAGGTAGGTCTGCTTGGCGCCCGACAACGTGTACGCGGAATGGTTGCCGCCGTCGAAGTAGGAGCGGAAAGTGCCGTAGAGGTTGTCGTCCTCCTCCGACCGCGCGCCCGCGACAACGGAGACACTCTGCTCTTTGCCATCGCGAATGACGACCAGTTCGAGGCGATCGCCGGGCGAGGCTTCGTGGAGGACATCGATCAAATCATCGGAGTCGGTGATTTTTTCGCCGTTGAGCGAGATAATGACATCCCCGTTCTTCAGGCCGGCCTGGTCGGCGGGGGAATCCTCGACCACCTCGTTGATGACGGCGCCGTAGGACACGGTGAGATCAAAAGCGTCGGCCAGATCGTAGTCGACCGACTGCGTATAGACCCCCAGCCAGGCGCGCTCATCTGTATCTTTTCCGGCGAGACCGGTGGCGGCGAGCAGGCCGAGGGCCGCCAGAGCCACGATCGCCGCGAGCCAGAATCGTTTCATAGCGCTATATCCTCCATGGGTCAGACTGTTCAGGTTGCTAAAGCGATATACGCGGGACGTCCGGCGAGGTTTCACGGGGGAGAGACCGAGAGGGCGGGGCGCCGGAGCGCAGGAGATATGCCGTCGGCCCGGGGGTGCCGGTGCAGACGGTGCGAGCCGGGTCGCGGAGCCTCTCCCGTCCTCTCCTCTCCCCGCCCCGCCCCGTCCCGGCAGAGTCTCATGGCGGGGCTACTCATATGCGGGGCAACAAGTTGTACGTCACGCCCCCGACATCCGGCCGGCTACGCCCGACCGTCTGGATTGACCGGCCGCGTGGATTGCACCGGGTCGCTCATGTGCAGGGGCACACTGCCGGGGAACCGATGGCGCGCGGTCCGCGAATCTATGGCTGCCTTGCGGACTCGCGCGGGTGGGGAGAAGGTTGGCAGTCGCAATGACTACGCCGAATCCGTAGTGATCGCTGTGGCGATCCCGGGCGATTCGGCGGGAGCAGGGACATCCCCGAGGTGCGCGTGGTCCATGCCTCCGACGACGGGCCGCCCGGACGATGGGGGCCGGGAGGACCGATCGGGTGTGGGCGGGTCGGCCGGAAGCGGATCGAGTAAGAGCGGGTCGGCTAAGAGCGGATCGGCTGAGGGCGGATCGGCTGAGAGCGGATCGGCTGAGGGCAGATCGACTGAGAGCGGATCGGGTGAGGGGTGCGGGAAAAAGGAGTTGACTTTGGCGGGAAAAACGGTATTAATGGTGAGCTTCGCCTGCGGGCGAAGCGCGGTTTTTTGATTACTCCGGTGTAGCTCAGTGGTAGAGCAGCTGACTGTTAATCAGCGGGCCGCTGGTTCGAGTCCAGCCACCGGAGCCAAAATTCAATCCGCTGATTTCAGCGGTTCTTGTTTAACGCAAGACCCCG